>Ga0065711_1000141_pt1 | contig 92132 bp, 66 predicted proteins | sample Hoacrofraction12_FD_59098 | JGI IMG/M metagenome (GOLD analysis project Ga0065711, IMG submission 59098) | Hoatzin crop microbial communities from Cojedes, Venezuela - Epithelial fraction 12 v2 (version 2) | ecosystem: Host-associated > Birds > Digestive system > Esophagus > Crop | place... | reverse complement strand
GGGGAGGCTGGGCTCCTTGCAGGCACAGCTGCGCTCTCCCCTCCCCACCCTGCTCAAGACGCGCCGGGATGAATTCCTTTTCCTTCCCATCCTTTAGTTTGCGGGCAGCGACAGCCCGTTGGAGAAAGGGATGGAGAAAGTTGGAGAAAGGGGTGGTGAACGCGAGAAGACAGTGGTGGTCCCTGCGATTCTGTGGCAGCAAGGGGTGACCTTGGGCAAGTCCCCCATGCCTTCGCCTTCCTTCTGGGTCGGGTATCACGAAAGCATCCCGCAAGGGATCGCGGAGAACCCCTTCAGTAGGAAGAGGCTGGCAAATGCGTCGAGACCTTTCTGGAACTGGCACTGCAGGAGTGCAAGCCTTCCTGGAGCAGGACTGGTAGCGCTCGCCTGCCCAGGGTGCTCCGCAGGAGAAGAGGCGCAAGGGTCTGTGCGGGACTGGTGGCCGTGGTGGTGGGGTTTCCCCCCCGTAAGAACATAGAGCTAGAATCTAGTGGCAGGAGTTGCTCTGGAAAGCAATCTGTTGAGCTGTTGTCCTCAAAATAACTGAAGGGGAGGCTGCAGCCTCAGCGTGTGGTGAGGGACGAAGAAGCCAGAAAAAAGATCTGAACTTTCCAGGGAGATTAAATATTCAAATCACAAATAATTAGACATTAATCCCTCGTAAACAGGGCATTAACAGCAATTAAAAGATGCTTTGATATTCTTAAGCCCGACAAGATGAGTTAACTGGTACTTTCAGGGGGATTATTGTGTATTATAAAATGCAGTCAGAGCAGAGAATGCACTTTTCTACATTCATGTATTTAAATAACTTGCTCTTAATTATAGTTAATGAGCTATCATCTTCATAGTAGCTGCATTTAGATGCTCTCCATATTAGTTTCAAATTACCTTGCTGCAAAGAATAAGCCACTTCTGATTTCACTGGCCAAGGTGACAATTTTTTGGCAGTTTGGTAACTACAAGTCATGCCAGGGTGTACGTAGGGTGTACGTAGGATTCCTAATTTGTAGTAATTAAATGAAGTTTCCTTTTATTAAGTGGGCAAGCAGACATCTCACACCACTGTACCATACGCTCTGGCACAAATCTCACACGCACAGGAAGGCTGTTCGTTATACAAATGCAGATGTAATGCAGTACTAGTGTATACAGGCACCACCACAACACATTTAAATTGATGAAGGCTGCTCTCTGGATTTAAAATGCTTACTCTTCTGAGGATAGTATTAGAGAAAAGGTGCAACATAGCTGGAGAAGGTTTTTTGTCTTTCGCTCTACTGTAAAGTATCTGCAGACAGCTATAAATGTTTCTGGTCAGGAGAGTTTTTAATATTGCCTATGTGGTTATTGAGATTGCAGATTACATATTGGGACTTCCAAATTTTGCCTTCTTCACTTTGAAGCTTTGACTTTTTACAGGTTATTGTTTGTACGGTCCGTTGAGAAAAAATGGAAAAGAATTGCGGAGGTTTAAGCGGGAGGAAAATAGTCTGCATGTTCCGTGACTTCACTTTGACAAATGTGAATGGATATCGTCTGTGTGGAAGTGTGTGAGTGTGTATCTGCTCAGGTCTGAATACACATCCTCTGGCTATCAAATCAAATGTTTCTGAATACTCTTTCTCTAGTAAAAGTTGGAAACTACTTTGAGCAGTGAGATCACAGGAAAATGCTCCTCTTTGGATGTAAATGTCTGTGACCCTGAGGATTCAGGTGGAGCTGGTCCAACTTGTATCACCTAAGAATCAAAAGATCTTGTGCTCTGAATTTGGTGTCATAATATTGGGATGGTGACAAAGTCTGGGTTTTTTCATTGCACCAGCAAAGACTGCATTTTAAAATAGTGGTGCAGTACATGAGAGGTGTGAGCCCATGCGTGCCTGTAGCACTCCCAGTTTTATCCGTGGCATCCCTGTAGATGTGTATCTGTGTCTATGTATCCATAGAAAACCTGCGTGTGTAAAGTACCCTCATTAACTGTCCGTCTAAATCTGTGCTGTAAAGTATTTCTGTCCTTAAACTCTGAGACTTCAGTTCACTGAGGCACGACAAGAATGAACTGACTGTTCACATCAAGTTGGCATAATTTGGCAGAGGTTTAATGGGGTTTATGTGCTTTGATTGAGTGCTCAGACCCCTTAAAAATCCCCAGGGAGAGCAAAGATCTCTGTAATGGTGCTTACAAATGGATAATTTCCTCAGAAGACAACCATAGCGTAATCGAAGAGTTCAGCTCCTTGAGGGGGGACCTGTCCATCCTAGGTCCTGCGAGATATCCAGCCTGGTGCCAGGTCCTGTAGGATAGCTGTGCTCAGTGTGCTGCTTGAGGACATCTCCCGCAGCAGCTGCCTGCTACATGCAGTGGCTGATCGGGTGCTCGCCCAGTGCGTGGTGTCCGCACACCACCCACCCATCTTCCAGCTCCTATTGTGCTCTTTGGAACAAAATGATCTCGCTTCTCCCCACTGCATGTGGCTCGCAAGATCACGGAGGCAATGCTGAGTTGATGCGCTGCCAGCCAAATGCCTGTGCCTCCCATATAGAAATCTCACAGGTCCTATGTCCCTTCTCCTCCCAGAGGGAAGAGCTTGTGGGATTTTTCTTCAGGCTCTGGCAATGCCGTGAGTCTAATGGGCCCCATTATTCATTTCAGCTCCGATTTCTGCAGGGAGGGATGAGTATGGGGTTAAGAAAGGTCTGTAAAGGTCAATCTACGCCCACTGATGTTACTTTTCAGCATTTCCCTGCTTGCCCTATCTGCCTCCAGCTACCAGTCTCACTATGTCTAAATCACTTATTCTGTAAAGCTTTTGTCCCACAGTGTGTTCCTGGCTCTGCAATTCTTCTAGGGCCTGATGAAGCAAGGCTGATTTTATTGCCCCAGCAGTGGCTGCTTAATCTAATCATCCTCGCCCTGATGAACTGGCACTAGCAATTTTACAGTATCACAGAAGCGTTTTTCTAGCAAAGTGACTTACAACCCCGGAGTGCTTTGCTTGGGGCAGGACGCACTGAACGCTTCATTTTGCACCAAGTTTGCACCACCAGGCTGTCTTCCTGTTCTGTCCTCTCTTTATTTGTCACTCCTGCTTCAGAAGTATCTCAAATCCCAGCCTAGAGCATAATGTTGGTGTGTTACATGCAGAACAACTGTGAGGCAGGTGTCTTGTCCTGCTTTGCTTCCTGCATGCAATGCAGAAGCGCGAGCAGAGCCAGATGAGCAGGGTGTATGCAAGGACCAGGCTCTATGGGGGCCTGGCTGCCCATTAGGAATGAGTCTGGAGTGAGTTAGCAGGGCCAGTCCTGGAGCCACATCTGGGTGTTTCTGCCTGTGGGCCAGCCTGGTTACAAACACAGTTAACCAGGGATTCTGGGTCAAAGGAATGCGCTGGAGTCAGCCCGCAGGCAGACCGAGAGGGCCAGGTGATGCTGTGATGTTGATATTCCTGGATGAGCTTCTTGGGGTTCATTTGGATGCTTTGTTGCAAAGCAGGGACTTTGTCTTGCCGCAGGTTTCTGCAGGGCAGACCATCAGGTAGGTTCTTCTAGGCTGGAGAATTGTAATTCTGTTGCAACACCAGGCACCTTTAAAATTCAGCAGAGAGTTTTGGTGGTAACTCAGTCCTTCCCAGACCTTTAAATCTAGATTGACTCTCAGAAACTATGCAGACTCTGTGGCATAGGGACCAAGAGGATTGAGGCATCACATCTTTACACCTGAGAACACGGCTTGTCTGTCAAGTAAAGATGCAGCGAAACAAGCAGTTCAGCTGGGCAGAAGTTTCCACTCTGCAAAGCATGGGTTATGGTTAAATCCACGTGAACAATAGTTCTGGCCCCAAACTTGTCATGATAATTGTGAGTCTGATTAAAGTTTTCCCCACAAGCTGGAGCAGCTCTTGGGCAGAGGCTAGGAGTGCTCTCCGCTCCATGCAGGAGAGTCGTGGGACTCGCTTTGGATGAAGTTTTTCCCAGTGAGGGCACTCTGAACAATTAAGGATGCAATTATACACCCCAGAGAACAGCCGTATTCACTTGCTTCAAAAGTGAAAGGCAGCACAATTTTCTGCTCTTCGAGTTGGCAAACAGATCCTTCAGCCTTATCACACTGCTGAAGGTAGTGACCTGAGCTCTTTCATTATGTGTCTTTCTATTTATTATCTCACGAAGGTTAGTTTTACTGTGCTGGATGTAATCAGCGTTTTACAGAACAGCTTTTTGGGATGGATGGGGGGAGAAGAAATGTCAGCTTGGCCTTTTGTTGGGGGAGATACATCTTTTAAAGAAAGAAATATTCCTCATGACTCAATATCCCCAGTTTGAAATGGGGCGGGGGGCTCAGCAGGGTAGGATGAGGCTGGATACATTTGGGGTTGTCAAATGGTCCTATTCTGTGGTATTGGGGACCCTCTGAACAGCAGTGCTGCACAGGACCCGGTGATACAAGGTGGTGTGAAGGCATCCGTTGCTGTGCGTGCTACTAGATAGCCACGCTCAGGGTGGAGGGTGCATGTTTGCAGCCAGGAGAGAAGGATAAGGCATGAGAGAAGCATGTGTTGGCATGTGCACAAAAGGCTTTGCTCATGGGGAGAAGCAGAGTTAGGATCCAGCTGTTCCATAGGGGTGCACTGAGCTCACAAGCCCCGCGGTCAAGGCTGATTCGCAGCATTCGTGTGTCCAGATGCAGTTAGGTAGTTGATAATAGCTTTCTGACACTGAGCTTTTCCCGATTGCGCCGGTGAAATGAATTTCTCGCTTAAAAAGGCACGGAGCCTGGTTTTTGACTGCTTTTACTCTGCGAAGTAATTGCCATAAGTTGTGCAGATGGCAAGGTGGTTTTATACTGGTGCCTTCCACAACAGGCAGGGTTATTTACATTACAGCCAGGTGCTGTTTTTCAGGTCAGTTATTTATTAGCTGGAAAGTGCAGTTTTGTCGTCAAACGAAAAAAGTGAATTTGGACTGAACTCAACAAAGAGTTGAGGCTATCAAAATTAGTTGGGAACGGGGATTGCTAGAAAAGCCTGTATGTGTAATTTTTTTATTGGAGGCAGCTTGAGGCAAATTATACTAAAAGCCAGTTTGTTCATTTAAAAATAAATAAATGAAACATTACATTTAATTTTGGCTCAAGCAAGATGCTTCCATCTGCTCAAAAGGAAATATTTTGTTGCAGGGATAACATTTTATCCTTCGGGTCAACAGAACGTAATTCCTCCTTTCTTCCCCCCATTCTTTGGTTCAGCTACTGAATCAAGCAATCAGTTATTCAGACAGACCTAATATGCATATGGTAATTGTTTCCACATTTAAATATACCTCTGGACAGGCAATCAAGAGACCTGGATTTTATTTTCAGCTCTGCTCCTGTGTCTGATGTGACCTTGGGCATTTCACTGCACTCTGAGTCCTTTCTTTTTAAGGCAGGACAGGCCCATGTCTCACAGTGGATTTGCTGCACATTGGTAATACTAACATAGCATGGAGGCCTTTTTACTTCCAGTCTTAGCAATCAAACATTTAGCTATCACTAATGCATGCATTCCTAGTTCTCCCAGTGTGAGTTAGTTGCGTTGCCTCGTGAAACTCCCCATAGTTTACTTAATAGGTCAAAATGAATTTTAGCTGCCAAAATAGCAGTGCTCCCTTATAACAAAACCTATTTTAATGAGCCCAGCTAAATCAAAGAAGAAAAATACAAGTGGGAAAGATTTTTTCCTTCCTTTCCTTAAATATTTCATTTTGCATTCAGCTCTCCAGATCCATACATTGCCTGTGATTTCTCTCAAGCAAAAGGTGCATATGTGTTGTTGCGATTTCTAGATGTTTGAAATACCTTAAACCACATTGAAGCCTATTGCACTATGCATTGAAAACTTCCTCATACCTGCAAGCTTGCACCAGGAAACCTGCAGCCTCCAAACCTCCCACAACATGGTTTTTGTCAGGCTGCAGCTGTCACCATTTGGCTTGCCTGCTCTTCAAGAAAGCTTTCCTCCCCCTGCTTTCTGCATACTGGCAGTTGGGGAACCAGCGTCAAACGCAGCGGCACTTTGTTGTATCTGGTAGTTGTGAGGCTGCATCGGATCCTGCTGGCGGCACAGCCCTTCAGGGGGTGATTATTGCCCCTCCTTGCCATGCTGGCATTAGGTTTGAAGTCACTGAGGGGTTGGCAGGAGCGTGCGGGAGCAGTGAATTCCTTGTTGGGAGCGTGGGAGACAGGTGGGACTCTGCTAGGAGCAGAGAGATTTGGATCATAGGGTAACTCAAGTTGAAGGAACCTCAGGAGGTCTCTAGTCCAATCTCGTGCTCAAAGTGAGATCAGCTATGGGGTCATGCTAGGTTGCTCAGAGCTTCATCCAGTTGAGCTTTAAAAACCACAAAGGGCGGAGACTGCACAGCATCCCTGGGCAACCTCTTCCAATGCTTGGCTGTCTTCATAGGGAAAAGATTTCCCTTTACACCCGGGATCCCAATACAGATGCTTTGCGAGATCGACAGGGAATGGCACCGGGGTACAGCCATGAGCCTTGGTTGCGGATGGGGATTCAGCCTTTGGCCTCACCATGGCTTGCCTTCGTCTCCAAGCTTTCCTGCCAATAAACCAGACCTTTAGGCTGGTGATGTCTGGCCTCCCAGGAGAGACCTGGAGATTGTGGTTCTGCCTGGATGAATGTCTTTCTGATCTGACATGAGGAAAGGGCTGGGGCTTTTCAACTGTAGCCTGCTATTTTAAAGGTAACTGAATTGCTTGTTCACGTAGGAGTTTTGGTACCTGGCAGGGGTCTCCCAAAGGTGAAACGCTCTGAGGCTGTGCTAGAGCTGTGCAAAGGGTAGAGCCCCATGGCAGCACGAGGACAACAGGGTTGCAGAAGAGCAAAGGAGTTTCGGGGTGGCGGGCAGTAGCAAATCTGGCTTCTGCTCTTTGTCTTCTAGAGCTTGGGGCACAGCGTTTATCTGTTCTCTCCTTGCCCTCTCCACAGCTTGCATTTCTCTGTCTCACACCCTTTGCTTAATTAGTTTGTCAGCCACTGTCATCATAGCAGGAGTCTGCAGACCCAGCAGAGCATAGCTCTCATTGCAGCTACCGTAGCTGGGCTCTGCTGTAACACAAGTGATACAGCTTAATAAACCACAGCATTGCAGACTAAATATCTTGGCACTGGTTGCAGCATCTTATTAAAATAAGAAAGAGAGAGAAAAAAAGAAATGCAAGAAATTGGAAAGAATGAAAGTTAGAATAATTAATGGCTCCACTTTTAATACCAGAAACCTGGGTAAAAATGTCCAATCCTCAATGTGAAAAACAGATCGAAGTTTGATCTACTACTTGTCAATAGCTTGAACCTGGTTTTCTGTTCTGGTTCCAGCCTCGAGTTTGAAAGTGCAGAATTTTTTGTGGATAGCCTGAGTACCAGTGAGTGATTTGTGGGGAGAAATTAAAACTGTGCGAAGGCAAATGAAACCCGAATCAAACCAGTTAAATTAACTCTGCATGTTGGAGCAGACTGAGCAGCTCTCTTATTTAAAGGTCTCTGATGAGTTTCATTTTCCTGTCAGCATCATTTTGAAACCTCACTGCAGTCCTGGGTACTGAGAGTGGCTCTTTTTCGCTTTGAGTGTTGGCTCCCTGCAGGGAAGGCATCCTTCGGTTGCCTCAGGTGCTCTATCAGAGGTTATCTGCTCAGTCGTGCTGCCATCCAGGATCCTCTGGGCTGCAGTTTGCCCTGGAAACTGGGGCAGTATTAATTTAAAGGCCTGCCTGTGAGTTGCAGACATGAGCCTGGCCTGGGCCAGGTCAGTGAAAGCCGTTGATGAAAGGATGGTGGCTAAATCCACCTCTGCCTCCAAGGAGACCCTGTAGGCAGGATACAGGCTGTGAGCCACTGCATGAGCACATATGCTGCGTTTTGCCCCTAAGCATCACTCATGGCCGCATGCCCCGTTCATTGCTCTTCCATCTGAACCTGAGGGACTCATTTCACCTGCTTCACTCATCTGAAGGTTAGTATTATGCTGAGAGGGTCTCCCCTGTATTTTAAAGGGTTATTGTTACTCTGAAGGCAGACTGAGCCCATCAGTCCTGTGCACCCTGCATAACTGCAATTTATTTCTCCAGGGAAACATTTTTGGGTGTCTGCAGTAGGTGAAATGAAGTCCAGTCTTTGAGTTTAATTCTCCCCCCAATACTGAGGTAGCAGCAGGTTACAAAGGCCTTGGAAATCTGATTTAACTCCCTTCAGCTGGTGGTTGGGAAGAGAAAAGCCGAGGGAAGGTTCTCTTTTATCCATGAGGACTTTAAATTTCATTTGTGTCTGACAACGCTCTTAATCTTGCCTTTTTATTGATGAAGAATCTCTGGGTACCTCAACTGTTTCTCAGTTTCCCTAGACAGCAATTGACCTTGTTTCAGCTATGCATCAAAATGCACTGGCAATCAAGGTGCTGTTGATTTAAACCTAATGACCAGCCACTCAGGAATTTCACCTGGAAAATAAAAATCAATGCCACATCATTATTATTATTTTTTTTTCTTTTTTATTTTTATGGTATCATAATGAAAAGGCCTAAGAGTTTTGCCAGCTCCTTACCATTAAACAATACACTTGCAGAGCTGAGAACATTGGGTCAGGCTCTGGTAAGGTAGCCAGCCAGCTACAGATTGAAATGACTCTAGGGTTAAACAATTTTCCTTGATTGTATGCTGCCATCCGCATGTCTCTCTGCTGACCTTCCCTGAGGCATGCAAGCTGTACTGCTCTGTGGGACTCTGGAGAGGATGTCTTGAGCAATGCATTAGCCTTATTACTGGAGGAGCTCTGTGTGGGAAGGATGCTCCCTGTCTTGTCCTTGCCTCTTTTCGGATGTTTTCTTCCCCTCCTCCCCCATCCCAAGGGGAAAGTTTCACGCGGAATCTGCAAGATTGATTTACAAGACTGGTTTAAATACATGGCAGGTAGACACTGGCCAGATGATGGATCATTAGACCTATGGTAGGACTGAGCTTCCTTCCGTCTAGTGAATGAGGCATACTAGGATCCAGCCTGTTGCCTATAGGCTGAATGGTCCAACATCAACTGTGTCCATGCCGCTAAACTCTCCTACCTGCCAAAATGAGGTGTTTTTTCTCCTTTGGGCTTCTCAGGAGCATGTATGGCACTTATTGACTGCAGCGTAGGTATTGTCTGGGAGAGGGCACAGGCTGAAGCCAGGCTATGGAGTGTGCTAACACTTTGCTGGTATGGATGATTAGGGAGGATGGCCTGAGCCTGTAACATGGTTGCTCTCAGTTCCTTGGGGTGTTAGATATCAGCCATACTGTACCAAAGCCATCATGAGTAGTCCTGGTTTAGATGTTTTGCAGAACCTTGTGTGTCAGCACTCCAGAGACTTTGGAGCCACATCATGTTTTTCAGATGTTATTGACTCTTTTAATCAGCCTTTTGCAAAAGGGGCTTGGCTCCTGCATCACGTAGGCTGATGAACATTTAGGAGAAAGAGATGGCGCAGGGCAGTCCTGACTCCTGACAACACTGACATCCCAGTGACATTCTGAAGTGCTCCTGGGTCTCAAGTCACTTGGGTGTACTAAAGCGTTTTCCTCTGTGGCCTCTGCTTACTTTTCTCCTCTTGTTCCTGAGGAGTGTGAGAAGAATGAAGGATGTTTTTCATTTCCCATCATTTTGGAGAGTCCCCATGAAAATCAGCTTTAAATAGATGGGAGTGACCCTTCCTCGTAATCCATCCCTTTCAAGATGACCACCTAAAACTGCGTGAGGAACACGTACTGGTCTGCATACCAGCTACCTCTGGTGTCACTATGGCTGTAAAGCCTCACTTGCAGCCATTACAAGCGAGCATTTTCCATGAAGACAGTAGAGCACCAGAGGAATGCCTGAGGTGAGACCTGTGTTTCCAGAGCTGAGTGTCACCTGGATGATAGGTGAATGCAGAGGCGACCTGAAGGGAATGTGACAGCGCAGCTCAAAGGTGTGAGATAAAGCTGCCTTTAAATGGCATCTTCCCGAGTGCTGCTCAAGCCAGACAATACCCGTTTGTTGGAATGATGTGACCGCATGGAGGTGCAAGGCCTAACCCAAGCGTTGCTGCAGCCATTGATGCAGTGACCAACTATCGACCTCTTCACCCATTTTTCTGGGAGGGGATCTGTTTGATTTGCGCATCTTCTCCCAATTTCTACTGTATCCGTGGTGTATTTCTGCTGACCAACTCAGTTTGCTTGGGTAAATAGCAGGGCTAAAAATGCTTCTGGGACAGTTTACAGTTTTGGGTGAAGTCCCTCAGACTCCAGTGCAATTGATGGTGGTTGTTACATGTCAGGCAGCCCTGCAGTTTCTCCAAGCCAGCTCAGGGGAAACTGAGCAAAGTCTCCTGACAACTTACTCTTTAACTGCCTAGTTTTTCTCAGCTTCTGCCTGTGGGGATGTACTTTCATTTTGTTTCTTTGGGAGGGGTGGGAGGAAGAAGCTGTTGGAGACACAGCAGAATGATCTCCTGAGCAAGTGGTCCTACTCAACTCTGATAAAGCACAGGATGTTCCCCAGCTGAGGTTATGGCTGGCTCCCACCCAGCCTCTGAAGCCTCTGAAACAGCAGAATTGGGACAGCTTAGCAGCCTGCAGGAGGTCTTGCAGGTTGCCAGCACTCAGTGGGAAGCGGCGGATGGAGGACTCACGCTGCAAGCACCAGTCCTAAGGCAAATGTGAGACGCACTGGCCTCCCCACCCACTCCCACCTGCAGAACTTTGCTTGCTTCCTGCAAAAGCATCTCCACCTTACACCAGTGTGTCTGTGCTGACACAGGCTGATGTTGCCCCACCGGGCGCAGGAAGAGGGCATGGTCCCCTGTTCACTTAGCACAGGTGAGCTGCATGTGGAAATGAGTTTTCCTTGGAAAGACAGGGCACCTGCTCTCAGTCTTGTCTGCTGCAAAGGGATTGAGGGCTTTGGGACTAATCCTTTGGTGAAACTGAGCCCAAGCTTCTGAGTTAATCTGCAAATTGGTTTAATTTTGCCAGCAGGTTCCCGAGGTTTGGGGCCGAGAGCTGTGTTGTGTAAATGCCACGGGATCCTACCGTGATGTATTTTCACTTGTGTAGGTTTCCTGTCCGTTCACTTGGGACAAGCACTGAACTATATGAGAACATAATAGAATGGGGTTTCTACATGTTAAACCAAATGCTGTGAATGCAAACATTGCAGCATGGTTGATTAAGCTCTCTTGTATGTTAAGTGAGTTTCTTCCTTCATTTGTGGTGTAAGAACAGAAGCCGCGCTCTTAGCAATGGTTTAAATATCTCTTGCAAGCCAAAAGGGAGACTGCAGGTGTTTGAAGTCTGGAGTTATTTAGAGGAAATAAAATTAGGCTTTTGCTAGCCATTGCTCTGTTAGAGGATCTCTGATATAAAAAAGAAATAGAAAGCATCAAGTAAAAATAATATGTATGTATGTATGTGAGTTTGTGTGTGTAATTCTTGTTTTCCTCCAGGCAGCACACTGGGGACAGGTAATCCTACCTTAAGAATTTGGCCTTAGAGGATCTAATATGAAGCTCTTTAAGCCAGGAGCATTTCTGTGATTTCTATGGTCGAGCCCAGAAACAAAACCCTGAGCTCATTGTTGCTGTGGCAGATACATCCATAATTCAAAAAGCATTTTCCTTTGTCTGCACCTGAGCAGAACTGGTGTCCTGGTGAGAAAGTGTTTGGGCTGGAAAAGATAATTTTAGCTTTCTGAACTATCCCTTTGATTTCTTACACCTTAGTGCAACCCACATGAAACAGAGCCAGGCTGGTGGTCTGGTGAGGCAGAGGACAGCTGTTGTTCCTGTGCAAAAGGAGACAACCAGCTCCTGGGGCTCAAGCGACGGTGCCTCCATGTCTTCCAGGTGAATCTGGATGGGGATGGTCACGCTGGCAAGCCCCATCACAGCCCCTTAATCTGTCGCACCGGGGCACTCTCAGAGATATCGGAACTAGGGCACCCAGAGCAACATAGGGGTTTTGAGACCCTATCCAGAGGAGTTTTAATTCCTTTGGGTCAGATCTGATCTCACCTTCAGGTGGTGTTTTTTCAGTTGATTTGAGGAGTACTGCCTACTTCTTTTTCCTTTAGCCGGGCTTTCAAAGGGTAGTAAAGCACTTGCTGAGGGTGAAGGGTGGCTGCAGAGACTGACAGCTGAACACACCAGCTGCCTGCCCTTTGTAATTGCGATTTCTGAGAACTGAAAATGGTTCTTTTATCTTTTATCTTAGTGTTTTTTTCCCACTTCTCTTAGCAGAGCCTTTAGAGGAAAGAGACATTGTCCCCAGAATGGCAGTGGCGTACCTATGGGAGAATGGAGGAGGCATTATAGCCCTCCTCTGATGGGGGCCCACAATTACCGAGACAGCTCAAGAAGTCCTCTGTCACCACACAATGTCATCCGCTCCTGTTCACCCCATGGATTTGGGGTGGGTTTTTTTTGCCTCTCCAGGTGGGGATATATTGGGAGAGCTAGGGAAGTGTGTGCACATATGTGGGGCTGTATTTCCTCATGAGGTAATACCAAAGACAAGCTGATTTGGGTGCCTTGATATGTGTACTCACCTTGGTATCTATTTCTTTTCTTTGTCAGGAAAATGGGAGCCACTGCCCCAGTGTGACCTGCCTCCGAGGTACAACAAAGTAAAGACCACTGTCCCACTCCCTCAGACACCTCCCAGTATGGATGGCTTGGTTGAGCAGAACAGCGTGCTGATGCACAGTAAGATCGCCGAAGCTGGGAAAAGGAATGGTTTAATAAATACGAGGAACTTAGTGGCAGAGAGCCGGGATGGTCTGGTCTCTGTGTACCCAACCCCCCAGTACCAGAGCCACCGAGCGGGCAGCCTTTCATCTCCGAGCTGCCTGGAGAAGAGCAGGAATGACCCTGTGCAGCAGCTCCTGGACCCCAACATGCTGCAGCAGACAGTGGAGTCTCACTACCGGCCCAACATTATCCTCTACTCGGAGAACGTGCTGCGCTCGTGGGGTGAGAGCATCGGCTCAGAGTGCTGTGAAACCACCTTCATCGAGGACCGCTCTCCCACCAAAGACAGCCTGGAGTACCCAGACAGCAAGTTCATCGACCTCTCAGCGGATGACATCAAGATTCACACCCTCTCCTATGATGTGGAAGAAGAGGAGGATTTCCAGGAGCTAGAGGTCAGATGTCATGTGGGACATGTGGGGAAGACTGGGGGGAGGAGGGCGTATTTGGGTTAAGTGTACAGCCTGCAAGACCTGGTCTGCATGGGATCAGCTGTATTGCTCTCGCTTCCGGGCAGAACAGTGAGCGATCGGTCATCTTTATTTGTTGTGTAAAGCTCCAGCTCTGTGGAGACTAATGGGAAAATTCCCACTGGCCCTAACAGGCATCAGCATTTCCCTTCTGCTTCTGAATGGACTGGTCAGAAACTGAAGGTGACCCGTGTGCTTAAATGCTGTGTAAGGTCAGGGCCAGGAGCATCTGTCCATGTACCTGGAGCTTGTCTTGCTCAGCAGGCCAACATCATCTCTTATTTTCTCCTAACTTGATCTGGCCATAAAGCGGATTTTGCACACTGGCTCAAGCACGAAACATTCCTGTCTCTGAATGAACACAAACCCAAAAGTCTTTGGGTTTTAAGCTGCAATGAATCCTGTGTCACTGAAATAAAAGCTTTTTTTTCCTGATGGAGTGAAACACTGCATTAGATCCCAAATGCAGTGTTTTCTTTTAGGTTCCCGTGCTTCATTGATTGCTCACAGTAAAGTAAGATACATTTTGTTCTCCAAATGGGGCAGACTATGGAAATCAACTTCTCTTTTATTCTCTTTTCTCTCTGTATTGATAAGGTAGGGAGAGAGAGGTGTTTTCCCCAGCGTGTGCCAGTAATGCAGTATTCAATGCCTCCGCAGGGAGACAAAAAGTTTCTCCCTGAGGTATAGGAGGGTGTTAGCCCAAGTCATACCCTTCTACAGCAGTTCAAAATTGGCTGTGGGAAGTCCCATTTTCTTAATCAAAACAAAATCCCTAGTTGCTGCCTTTTTGCAATAGTTTCTCTCATGCAGTGGTGATGCAAGTGACCGCAACAGGCATGTAATTGCCTAATGGTGCTGTTGACACATCTGTCCTGACATTTAGGCAGCAAAAAAAAGTGTCTCCCTTTTGTCAATCCAAATCCAGCAAGACCTTCTCTAGCCAACTATTGGAGAACGGGCTAAAAAAGGCCAGGAGGATATGCAGGACAAAGAAAAAAATGTTTTATATGAAAAATATTTTCCCCGTTCTTGGTGGGATCTTTCAGGTGCCTTTGCAATGGACTGCCTTCTGTCAGGGTGTCTCTTCAAAGTGGTACCACAGGAGCTTGATCAACTTTTCATACAGAACACCTGTTTTTAGAAAACCACCTGTAAAACTGAAGATCTGGGAAAGGTATTTCATCCCTCTCCCTCAAGATCTCAAGGGGAGAAAGGAGAGAGTCTCTTTAGCTGTGTCTTTGCAAATTATGTACCATGCTGTGACAGTGTGTGCATCATTTTCCCTGGCTCCTCCTTCTTTCTGACCTGTTTCTCTGGACTGTAGCCTCTTGAGGTCATACACATCCCTTCTTAAGCAGGTGTACTGCGTCTGGCACCACAGGACTCCCAGCCTCACTTAACTCTGCAGGGCGCTACCGTGCTAATAAACAGAGAAGTGTATGGACAGTCATCCTGACCTACATGTACAAAGGGCTCGGAGGAAAATGGCATTCACAAAGTACACACCCATGTGTAATCCTCTGTTCTGTATCGTGGCTTCTTCTGCACCAAGAGAGTGGAGAAAGCGAGTAGAAAATAAGGCGAGTTCTGGGGAAGGACCTGCCTGACTGGAAACACATGCATTGGTAGAATTGCTAGAAGCCTCTGCTTCTAGCCCAGTATCAGTCTCCATTGCTGGGCTGCTTGGCCAACCCAGTGCAGCGCTGCAATTTTCACACTCCTCCATAAACCGGAGCCAAATGACCAACCGGCTGAGCCACTGCACTCAGCACAAGGGGTCTCAGCATGGGGGGCAACTTCATCCCAGGAAGATCCAGATTCTGCAGATGCGGCTGGTTGTGTAGAAAGATGGGGAGGAGAGGAGAGATGCATCTGACAGCACAAGACCAGCAAGAAAGGTGACTTCTGTGTTGTGCTTTTCTGGTTCACGTGTGGCCAGATGGTGTATCCAAGTAGCCAGATGCATGGGGATCTCCTGGGCTTGGCTAGTACAGAGGTGCATTAGAGACATAGCTTCACATGTTGAGACTACAGGAATGGAAGGAAAGTATTTGAGGACAGCAGTCACTGAGTAGGGGAATGAACCATGCCAGACTGTTGACTATATAAAAATTTGTCTGTCTATGCAAATGAGAAAAACAGCACGTAAATCATGCAGCGTGAGTCCAGCCCACTAGAATGCTTTTATTCCCACCACTTACTGATAAGAAACAAATGCCTTTTCAAATTACTAACAGACCCAAAGTGGGGTGGAAAGGGTTAGTACCAGGACTGGGAGCAGAAGTTAAAAGGAGAACAGTGAGGGTGATACGGCAGAGGTGCAAGGTTTTGCTTCCACACTGGGAGAGAGCCTTGAAGGATTTGATTCTGCCATCGAGGACGTACGGCACGTAGCTGAGTGTCTTGCCGCATTGACTGTCATGGCAGAGCTCATCAAGGGGTGGGACCTGCATAGTATAAGGGTTCAGTTCTTGTAAGAGTTTTTTGTCATCACAGATCTACTTTGGCACTTCTTTCTGGGAGAATACTCTAAAAATATCCCCATTTTTCAAATGTTAGCAAAGAGGGGAGCTTGGTGCAAAACAGCTGATGTCTCTTGAAAGCTGGAGGTTACCGCCTGTTGTCCACATGTCAGGGCAAGGCAAGTGGATTCCCAAGTCAAGCATCTCAGCAAAATGCCTTCTGGGAGACAGAACAACCCTGGGTTTGTGAGTCATTCATCTTCTCCCACGTCTCTCTCACACTGCCTGTGTTACTGCAAAGTGCCTGCCTAGTGGTTTTCAAGACTAGGTATTTAGTTTCCTAGAAATGCAGAAAACTCTAACTCACCCCTTTGTAGTGACCACCTCCATGCAATACTTACAGGAGTCCATGGACAGATGTAGAAAATAGCTTTTATGGACCCTGCTGGTCAGTGTGTTTCTGCCAAGGTTTCATTTTTGAGGACAGTTGGGCTGTTGATAGCCAGAAAGTTTGTTGTTTTCCTGCAGAAAACTTTGCTGCAGAGAAAGTTTCTGAAAAACACCAGCTATTTTGACTGACAGTGATTTGGTTTTGGTTTGAAGAGCCCACCCAGCCAGGCTGCAGGAGTTGCTGTGCTGTTACCTATCATCCCCTTCAGGATGGGTCTATCCAGCTCACCAGTGTCTCTGACAAGTTGCCTAGAATTAGGCACCTTCTCCCCTCCCCAAGTCTGGGGACTCTGAAGAACCTGGGACATGTAGTAGAGAAGCTGGAGACATCCTAAGCAGCGATCCTGCACATCGGTGCAACACAGTAGCCATGTTTAACTTTTTTTTCTTTTTTTTTTTTTCTTTTTTCACTAGCATGGTTTCTCAGGTGCTACTGTAGTGTCATTCAGACTGCCTATGAAAATCGTAATTGTCTGGAGGGAAAAACATTTCTGAAACGGCTCTCGTTAGCATATACAGCCCCACTTTGCTCCAGCAATTACTGGGCATGAAAGCAGAAGGCTGTACATTCTGTCAAAGTTTTAAACTTCTCTTTTCAATGCCCATCCCTGAAATCAAATGATTCCCTATTTAGGTACCTCTGGAACGCTTATAAATATCTTATGAGTTCTTTACGCCGTTAACTAATGGACGGACAGCTTGTCAAATGTGGCAGCAGTGAAATATTACATGAGTTGCTAGCTGAAATACCCTCCTGTTGGAGTTCATGTGTAAATACAGTGCCATCTTCTATCCAGAAACATCATTTGTCATATTACACTTCTGCTAGTTTTCCTCCTAACCCCTAGATAGATGGCTTATTTAAGGAAACCCAAGCTATTGATGGCAGCAAATTGAATTATTCATATGTGTCGCATAAAAGAATACGTCTGAGCTCTCTCTTAAAACCCTTTTTTCTTTTTCCCAGCAATGTCTGAAACAGTCTCTGAAAATGAAATAAATAGAATGTTCTGAGGAGTGAAAGAAGAAAGGAAATGTAGTGCTTTCAAGCTAAAGCTTCCTTTTTTTTTCCCTGCAAATTGCTGGATGCTGCTATGAAACTCATCCCTTCAACGTGAGCGTAGAAATATAGAGACAAAAGGTTGATCCTAACTGATGTCCTGTTCCATCTAACCCTGCTCAACATTTCCAAGCACCTCCTGGACGTGTCTCTTTTGCAGTGTACAGAGAAGGACCTGGAGGGGGTTTATGCACGTCAAGCCTCACGATGTGCATGCTTTCTCTTAATGTGGTCAGCTTGCACAGGCTTGGACAGGTTTGGATGGTCCTGCACTGTGCTGAGCAGAGCTGAGCTGCTGTGTACTGAGCCTCTCCTGGGAGCAGGTATCGAGAAAGCATGTTTGGACACCCCTTTGGGGAGCTGAGCATGGTGGGGTTCACCCTCCAGAGAGCTCTGCAGCGTGGGTGAAGAGGCAGTCTGGTGCAGACATGGGAGGCTGTAGCATGGGTGACATCCGAGGCAGATCTTGCATGCCCTAAGTACTTGTTTGTATGGCCATTTCCCTGCAGGGTCTTGCACCTTGTTTTTATGAATGAGTTGACTGGTCATCGTAGTGCTTTTGTGTGGTGGGAAAATGGTATTTTCTCCATTCTTCACTTGGGGAACTGAAGAAAATGGTACAATAAATGTCTTGCCCAAGCTCACCGAGAGATGTGTTGCGGATCTGGGAGTGTCATTTTGGTTTCTTTTGTCCTGTGGCACATGCTCAGAAGAACACAGGAACATGGGATAAGGTCACAGGGAAAGATGGAAGCATTTGGGCTCTTGTTTCTGGAAACACTTGGACCCCTCGAAGTTTGTGAACTATGTTAATTTCTTTTGGATACTCAGGTGGCATGGTAGTGGAGAACAACTCTGGAAGGACTGCACAAAACTGACTGGCAGAGTGGTGGCAGATGCGTTTCAATGTAAATAAATGGAAGCTAGTACATTTATGGAAAAATAGTCTAATCCATGTGAACTCAAGGCTGAGCTTGTAGGTGTGAGCTACAACCGTGGAGAAATCATTGTAAGTGCTGTGAAGTCACACGGAACAGTGTACAGGGCAAGCTAATAAGTCAACAAAATGTTGGGCATTTTAAAGAACAGTTTTGAGAACAAGGCAGACCGCCGGCAGCATTTTGATGCTGTGTTGAAGCTTGGTGCAGCCTGCTTTCTTAAGTGGGGTGGGTGACTGGTCCCCACTTCTTAAGGACATAGTAGGGATAGAAAGGGGAAAGAGAATCATCAGGAGGAAGTAGCAACCTCCTTACAAGTTGCAGTGAAAAAGGTTGGGACTCTGCATTTTGTAGAGAAGGCAGCCAAGGGGTGTATGAGCTGGCTGCACAAGACCATGAAGGTGAAGGATGAGGTGAATGCAGACCTGCTGTTTGCCAAACCTATAGTATTAGAAGCAGGGGACACTTGAGGGAGCTAGTAAGAGATTTGCTTAACACAGGTAACAGAAAATCGTTCTTCACATATGGGGTAGTGAATGCTTGGTGACTTGCTGCCGCAAGAGGTTGTGGCGGATTGGCAAGTTCAAAAGGGATTAGGCAGATTCATGGATGAGGAATCCATAAACAGATATTAAAAGGAATTGGCAAAGCTTTTCTTTCTAATATCTCATACACAACAGTTGTGTATGCTGGGGGAGCGCAAAGGATGGACTGCAAAGTGTATGGGTTCGTGTCAGGTCCTGCTGCTGCTGTCAGAGGCAGAGCATGGAGCTCGATGGACCACTGGTCTGACCCTATAGGACACACTTTATGTCCCTGGATTCCTTCACAGGGACATTATTAACAGGTTACAAGAGTGATTACACTTCATTTACATTTGATTTATTTTTCTTCCTTAAAGTAGAAGCCACTAGAGTCTGGAGATACTGAGCCCTGCCAAGGGATATTAACCTTTATTAGCCAGCCCTAGGTGAAGGGAGTGTGGCTGGGAAGTCACCTTCAGCAGTCTCCAAGTGCCCTCCTATGAATCTTGCTAATAGCAGCCAGGGCCCAGAGCGATTCCCTTTCTCATTATCATTTCCCTGAGTTTTCAGACTGACGCTATGCAGTGAGGTCCCTAGGCTCCAGCCGCTAAGTGGCAAGAGCTCTGGATGAGCTGCACACTGTCATTTGCAGAAGATGGGGACGGGGCACACTTCTTCGAGGACTGGACCACGAAGGAGGTTGTGTCAGCTATAAAGCAAAAAGAGGACAATTGTGAAGGGGCAGCCCCCTGGCTTGAGCTGTGTGGTGCTACTCTTCCTGCTGAAGTGGCTCAGTGAAGAGGGGCATCTCCCTAATCTTCCTCAATAGGCAGTGTTGAGACCATCTGCTCTGCAGGGACCACCTCCTCTGCTTCTCCTGGCAGGAAGCTCTGTGTCTGCAGACTGTGGAGGTCTTCGTTTCCCTGAGTGGGGACCCTAAGGTGATGCCCCGTGCCACAAAGGATAAAATCGATGAAGTGCATTGCATTGCATTGCATTCACCGCAGCTTCACTCTTCTCAGCAGCTGACAGTGTAGGCTGCAGAGTGCCACTTCTCTGCGGTGGCTGTTGGCCCACCTGCAATGGCATGAGTGTGCTGCGATACACGTGTGTCTGCCCCATGAATACAAAGGGTTGCTGGGCGCTCCTGTCACTCACGCAGAGATTAGGGATATTGACTTTATGGCTGTGATTACTGCTTTCCCAGAGAAAGAGTGTGATTTAGGAGACTGGCAGCTGGCCTGTTTTAGTATCAATCTGTTTATTGCTGTCTGTAGTAATCCCCTTCCAGTTGCAGGGTGTTGAATGCAAGTTACTGATGAACTGTAGGCAAACTGGCTGTGGAAGTCTAGAAAACATCACAAGGGAGATGATTAAAATCCAGGGAGACAGAAGGAAGAATGGGCTTGGACAGCTGCATCCAGGGTTATTTTGCCCCTGATGTGTTTTGGTTTTGCAAGGTTCTATATGAAAAGCTTTCCAAGCAAGGAGAAACATCTGTGAGCCCATTCTGCAGGGCTGGCTGCTCAACTGACAAGGCAATTTAGACTGGAAGTTGGGGAAACAAGAGCAGCTGGACCAGGTCAGAGTCAGTGGATTATGGATTATTTAAATGCCTTAAAAATTGAAGGGGAGCAACTGCGAAACTCAACATGGTAAAAATAAATAAATAAATAGACACAACAAAATAAATAAATAATACATCACTAGAACAAAGAATCCGTGATGGCAACAGGTTTTAGAGACATCACCTCCTGAGTAAGCATCAGCCAGATGCTGCTCAGTGACGAGTAAGTGTGTTGAGGCAGAGCAGTGATAAACTGCAGCCCTCGGTGGAGAGCTACCATCCAGCATGCTGCCTTCATCGTCTGCTGCGTTTAGGTGAACTCAGACTGCTTGCGGAAGAGCAAAGGGATGGAGAGTGCTGGTCAGAATAGGGCATCATGTTTAACTGCATTACTGAAGCAGGCGTTGTGTTATCTTATAGTTGCATCATGCATTGGTCTTTGTCAAAAACAGACCACTGGACCGTCTGGATTTGAAGTAGATCCCACAGGGCCATACCAGAAATTAGTTTTGTATGCAGTGCATGTGTGTTGCTGAATTGGTTGCTCTAATACCAAAAGGGCTGTTTCCTGAATATCCATCAAAGGTTGCTGGCAGCTGTGGTTCAGACCTTGTTCTCTGACTTCTCCAGTGTGCCAAGTGTTTTGATACTGGAAGGGACTATGTGACCACAAAGTCCAGGCTCCGGCATGTCGCAGGCAGGCCACGGCAGGCTGCCTGCAGAGCCTCTGTTCCCTCATAATGTCTCGGTTGAGGTAAAGCACATAGCTTTTAGGTATAGCTAGCCTCAATTTAAGAAAGGGCTTCGTGTAATAGAAAATCCATTACAACTGCAGAAAAGCCTTCATCACCATCTCTGTTAAAAATCTGTACCTTGTGTCTGCTCTTCATCCGTTCTACTTTCAGTCACTGGGGTTTCTTCTGCTTTTCTGCCCAATGAAAGAGCTGTCTCTGATCAGAAATTATCTACTCATACAGGCACTTACAGACTGTGATGACGTTGCGTCTTAAATTTATCTTACAAATGAAGTTGACCTCTCTACTTTCTTCCTTTGTAGATGATTGTCTGCAGCATGACACATGTACCTGCCTGCTGATTCCTGATTTCTCCAGCATACTTGGGAAATGGTGGTACCAGAACTGCACCCAGTATGTGCGTGTCTGTAGTACTATACCTTTCCTTCCCTCTCTGTGGAATACGTTCATTCCTCCTGTGGTGCATCACAGAGGAGGTTTATTTTCAGCTTGTTCTTGACTGAACACTCTGGTCTAGTAGTCCTTGTTGGGGTCGCTGCCTCGTGAAACACAGTCCAAAGTGCACCCCTCGCATTCAGCTCTGTGTACAGACAGCCTTGCTCTGTGCCGAGTGATGCCTACTCCCAAGCCATGGTCCTTTGTGGAATGGAGTGCCCACATGATGCAGTATCCCATCTTAAATATCCTCATCTCTCTCCCATCCTTTTTGCATTCATTTGCTGAGGAAGCATTTCTATTAACTGAAGCAGCTAGCTGAATTTCACGGACTAAAATACATCAATTTTTAGCTTCACTCTATCAGTCTCCAAGATGGTGATGTTTGTGGTTGTGTTCAAGGCTGACTTCTTGCACAGGTCATTTGGAAAGTGTCAGAAGCAGCCCCCTTGAATACAGAGGCCAAGGTTTCCTGCTAAATTGTCTAGCACTCAAATTCCAGCTGCTGCAAAATCCCGTGCACTCCATGTCTGGGAAGTAGACACCTCCTTTCTTCCAACAAAGTTAGTTTCTCCTCTTCATCCTTTGTCACATCCGCAGTTTCTGCAGAAATCCGGTTTATATCCTGCCCACATCACTTGTGCCTAATGCATTTTAGGGCTGCAGAGATGTGCACCATTGAAAAATGTGCAAATAAGACAGGGTTGAATAGTTTGTGTGGGGGTGTCCCAGCTGGTTCACCCAGTGAAAGCCTTTCGTCTGTTGGTATCACCTAGTCTTCTGGGGAAACAGGCCATTCTCTTCAGTTCTTTTTCCCATATTACCAGGGGGAAATAGGAGGGATAGGAAAGGAAAAGGAAAAGGAAAAAAAGGGAAAAGGAAAGGGAAAAGGAAAAGGAAAGGGGAAAGGAAAAGGAAAACTCAAGGGCTGCTTCCTTTCTTTGTCATGCACTGTAATCAGCATTCATCTGGGCAGGGTGCTATGCTTTCTGCAGGAATTCGTGCTCTGGAGGGGTGTCCTCCGGGGCTGATCTCCTGGTAATTCCAGTCTTGCCTACACTCCTGAGGTCGCCTTTTCCTCGTAACAGCCACAAAAAGGCTGTGGATAAACTGAGACTGAAATTGCTTTATCGTGTGCCGTTTTCTCCAGGTGTATTGGCAAGAGACATGGCAGTAGTCAGCGAGGATGAGGAGGGTTGTTGTCATTGTAATAACTGCATTTGTGACAAAGGATCCATTGGAAGCAGGAAATCCCCACTGCATGCTCAGTAATTTCAGAGATGTGTCATTTAGGCTACAGGGCCGTTTGCACAGGTATCTGTTCTCACAGCAGCACCTCGCACGGGCTGCAGAGAGCGCAGCTCACTTGGCAAGGGGAAGAAGTACTGTGGACCTTGCTGAGATTACATCTTTGGTGTTAAAGCACAAAAACGTGTCTCCAAGACAGAGCCTGCCTTGCAGTGGAAAGACGCTGCCTTCTGTAAATATGTGCATTGTGATTAGAAGTGGATGTGCAATTGCAGTGGAAACTGCTAGAACCAGATGTCGTGACTGAAAGGAGGGAATCCCTCAGCATCCTGAAGAGACTGTCAGCTGCTGCTGCTGCTGTTCCTTGGCACCCCGTGATCCTCCTGTCTCTTGTCACTTAGGTGGCTGCAGCTGCATCAGGATGTGCTTTGCCTTGTTTCATCCTGAGATTTTTCTAGCATCCTGAAGACAGTGGTGTCATCCGAGTGGCGGCACTGAAGAGCTCTTTTCAAAGAGGGTAACTCGATTGTGTCTTTACCAACTCAACAAAAAGCCTGGACTGACTGGGAGTTGTTAGGAGAGTAACTATTAGGGATCTTTGCTCTGCTGATGGACAGAATACCTCAACCAAGAAAGGGGTGCTCTTTGCCAGGTTTTTTTTTTATAAGTTGCCAAGTTCTCTTTTGATTGCCTATTATTTGGTTGGAGGATGCAGTGGTGGTACACCTGTAGAAAGGAAAACCTGATAGTTTGATATTTCAGATTGCTTAACTCATCTAGCTCAACATTAATAAAGAAAAGTTTGTGCAGTCTTGCTCACCACCCAAAGTTTGAAAATTAATTAGTTATGCTATGCCTTAACTTCTGCAAGAGTTAAAAGCTTTCAGTCAGATTAGTGAAATTATGATGTAATTGTGAATAGTTCCATGTAAATTTGTAAAGAGACTGTTAAACATGAAAGGAGCAGTGCTGTGGACAAGAGTATTAGAGATCATGCAGCATTAGTCTGCTAACCCAAAGCGACTGTAATTGATGAAAGTGATTCTGACTTCTTAGCACCCCAAACATCCAGCTCCTCCAGTGTCAGGGGGCAGCTCTTGCAGAACCAGGAAGAAGTGAAGGCAGCCAGCTAGGTAGCTAAATTGTGAAAAGCTTCCCAATGACAGATAGGTTTCTGCATAGGGACGATCTCTCGGTAAGCTCAGGACTGGGTATCACGTTCTAAGAGAGAGAACATTAGGGAGGAAGGTTTGCTTTGAGAAATCAGGGTTTTGCGAGAAGGCGTAAGATGTGCCTTTTGTTGTTGGATTTCTTTCTGTGATTTATGACTTTTTTTATTTTTTTGCTGCTTGTTGATACCCAGTCTACATGGTCAAGGCTTTCTGATCAGAATTATGCTGTCACTCTGCATGACTGACAGTCAAGTCATCTGATCCAGTGTATACTATGGGGACTTCACCCATCAAAATGTGTAACTCTATCGTTCAATTAGTATGAGCCTGTAGTGACTTAATCTTCCCCAGAAGGATTTTTATAGAACTTGTGCAATTATCCTCTTGCAGTCTAATAGCCATCTCTCCAGTCGGCATGGAAGCTCTCTAAGATGTCATGATGCCACCACCCTGAGAAGGGAGCGTAACTGATAATTTTCTGGTTCAACACTTCATCAGAGTTATCTAGAGAATCTTTGCTCTACTTCATCTTTGTCTGCAAGAAAAGGCAATTTGAAATACCAGACGGGTAGTCTCCACAGATAGAATGCCAGTACATTTCACATTGATAGGAAATCAAAAGCATTTTTGTATCTTACCTGTCATGAAGTTCAGAGAAGGGCACTGTTTTGAGAGACCATTTCAGGAATGTTGCGGATTTCCTCCCTCCTCCTCTCTTCTCTTACTCTTGAAAGGAAAGATTATTGGTATTAAAAATCACTTACATAGCCTCTCTGGAAAATGAAAGCAGAAAGGGAAGTCACCAAGCTCAAACACTGTACATCAGCATCAGCAGGTGCCCCTTCAGAAGCGGGATTTTTTTGAGTTCGTGCCAAATGGAGCTTTGTCACTTCTACTGAGGCATCAAGACTCCTGACACAGGATGGGGTGTTCTACGTGCTGGTGTTCACGTGCACCACGCAGTCTCAGTGCATGGGACCTGTCTGGTCCCCCTACCTCTCCTGCCCAGGCCCCTCTGGTCGGTGGCAGGTTCTTGGTAGCAGTATCTGTCAAAGCAGACTCTCTGTGTTAACAAGCGATGGGTTGTGTCACCTGGTGGGTTCCCCAAATGGGTCAGTTTGGGAGGCAATCCCTTTGTCCAGTGCCAAGTCTTTCAAATATCATTAGGCTGCCAGCATTTCCTAGGTTCTTCTGAGTTGTGGCTCACTAGTGGCATGTTTATAAACTTACCTTCTTGTACATGGGTTCATTTTCCTGTCTTGCACACTTAGCAGCCTGTTCAGGAGTTTCTCACTTGGAGCTCACTGGTAGAGCAATGTCACTTTAGCAGCTGTTTTGCTCCAAAGGCAAAAAACTCCTGACCAGGCTGCTAAGTTTCTAAGAGGGACTCTTTTTTGCCCAAAAGGGTAAGTTTCTAGACGTGACACGGATGTCTTCCTTTCAGTGAGATTCTTCCTACAATCAGTGAAGAACATGCAACTACAACAGGGTTTCTCTGAGATTTTTGGCCACCTCATCTCAGGCTGGGTATGCTCCCAGGGTGAGTTAAAAAGCTTTTCAGGACCCTTTTTGCAGCAAAGCTGTAACTCCAAAGCCTGGAATAACTGCAGCCTCAGTGCCTTTTGTTGCATGCAGACTCCGTGCAGGCAAGGAGGAAGCCACCGGAAAGCAGGCTCCCTTCCACTCCTGCTCTGCTGGAGAACTGTACTCGCGCAGCAAAGGGGCAATCAGGTCCCCTGTGGACCAGTGTTAGTAATCACCGTGGAAGAAACTTTTGCTAGGTCAAGGTTGCTGCAGCTTGACTATGGGGCATCAAAGAAACATGCCTGGGCAGGTGCTTCTGCCCACACGCTGTAAATCTGGCAGCATCCCATTGCTGCTGGCTCAACTCGTGCTTTTTTTACCTTGGTTCCTTATGCTTAGGTTTGCACCACATTTGTCACCTTGTCCCCACAGGGTAATGTCCAGCTGACATTCTCCTGGTCACCTGAGCAGTGGCCTTCTAGAAGACTGGTATTTGAGTTGAGAGATGCAGAGTGGCCAGTGCTTACAGCTCTTTCTGCATTAGATATGTGACATTATGTTTCCGAAGTGCCAGCCCACCAAGATTTACACTAGTTCGTCTGGCTAAAGTGTCACTTTCTTTGATTCATGAAAGATGAACATGAAAATGAGCCTTTTTCAGCTCCCTGCAGTGATTTCCAAAATCTCTTGTCGTTTCTCATTTCTTGCATTCAAGTTCATGCAATAGTGATGGAGGCTGTGACATAGTCGGTGGAGATTCCCCTGGTGTTGGTAATGAGGACACCGGTTAGCTAGTGCTGTGCAGGCAGGAGGAGACAAAAATAATGCTGACTTTGTGACGCTGGCTGGGGCGGCTTCCCCAAGCGTTGGTGCTGGCAGGGCAGCTGCAGTCACAACCTGCAACCTGCAGAGATAACCCTGCCTCTGAGCTGTGCTCCCGCTTCTCTCCTGTTTGATTTTGGTGCAGACATAAGGATTTGGGTCTCTCAGCCTCTCCTTGGTGTGCTGCTAAAACAGGGGTTTAGTGCCCTGGTGAGCCTTTCAGCAGGGCAGGGAGGGTGGTGTACCGTGGCCACAGTCCGAATCCTGAAGTCCTCTGGTGTGGACACTGCAGGAGGGCAGGCTAACTCCTGTCGTCCTGTCGCTGTGGGTCCACAGCAGAGCAGAATGGGTGTATGAACCCTGATGAATAGAGTACAAGTGCCCCCAGAGCTGGCCCCAACTAGAGAGCCCTGTGTAGTAGAGACCCCAGGGTGGGTCACCAGAAGCCTTCCACCACAAGTGCTGGAGGCCTGTGTTGAGGAATTGCCCTGCTGTGACTGGGGGAAGTTTTATGGGTGGATGATCACAGCCTTGGCCCATGGCAGAGGAGAAATCGTGATATCGTTAACCGGCTCCTATACATTTCTCTCTCCCTTGCTATTCCAGAGTGATTACTCAAGTGACACCGAAAGTGAAGACAATTTCCTCATGATGCCACCAAGAGATCATCTCGGCCTCACTGTGTTCTCCATGCTCTGCTGCTTCTGGCCATTGGGAATTGCTGCCTTTTACCTGTCTCATGAGGTAATGTTAAACATCTCCTGAGCTTTGCATCCACGGAGTAGCCATCACCCTACACCAACAAGGAAAGTTCACCAAGACCTGAATGTGGGCAAGATGCTCTCCAGGGTGGTGGGAGGTGATTAAACAGGTTAATGTGTTCCCCAGCTTGGCATGTCTCTGTGACACCGGTCGTTGTCTTGTGAGATACTTTGCTGAGGGAGAACTCTACAAGATATTTTAGGTTTTAGCTGACAATGGTCAGGTTCCATGTCAGGTTACACAGTGTCCAGCCAGGGAATTTCTGTGGACATGACTTCTGAGTGGAAAACGCCCTTGCTATATCTCAAACATTTGAATTTCGTATTGGGAAAACTGATGTACTGGTTCCTAAGCTGATCATCTGTAAAAGCAGACCAGGTAATATCCTTCCAGGAGCAGAAAAATAATTGCTGTTCTGTAGAAGTGAATTTGATTTCCAGGAATCATTTCCTTTCACCCTGAAAAAATGCTCAGCCTGTTCTTCTTATCCAATTTTAATATGGGATTTTTTTTTTACCAGAGAATTGACAGTGTTTTGGTTTGTTTCTTTCATGAGAGGGGCTTGCTGGTTTCCAGCCTGTGCCTAAGAATCACCTCATGCCCCATCATTTGTTTCGACAACTATGTCTTTGTAAGTGCCTGCAGAGTAATTATTGAGTTTCCCAGCATGGTAGATAATGTAACGTGACAGAAGAAGAGTCACACTGGAAGTCTCGTCAGTGACTGAAATGAAACATTCAGTTATATTGCTGTCTACTGGTGGTAGCAATGCCTATTGCAAACTACAATCTATACTCCACGGCACCACGATCATTCACCCGTTCGCCTGTCTTTCTAATTTGCCTGCTCTAAACATCTGCCAGCGCTGGGTATTTGTCAAGCCAGAGCAGGCGCTTCAGATCTGAAGAATCCTGGTCTTCAATATTAAAGAAAGAGATACAGCACTACTATTTTTTTGCTTTAAATGAAGTTTCTGTCATTGAACTTGGAAGCCTCTGAGACAATTAAAGTTTGTCCAGTAGAAAATAACAAGTTTTCTTTTTTGAGCGCTATTGATTGCTCAAGTTTGGGTCAAGGCTGATGACAATGACAGCAAAAAGTAAAGCATTGGATGGGAACTGCACATGCTTTACTATCCTGCCGTGTAGTCCTTCAGGCAGAGCTGTTCATCAGCAGTTTCAGTGGCCACATCTGTTCACATACATGGGCTAGGCAGGATTTCTCACCAATGCTGCAGCCAAGGAAGAGTTGAGACTTTATTATTAGCATTGTGTTTGCTCTGTGCTGGGAAAAATAGTGCATTCATTAATTTGCTGCAGTAGCATTCTTTCAGGAGGCCTAGGGATTGCTAGCGAGTTTTATCTAAACAATGAAAGCACAGCACAGTCCAATAAATGCAAAACAAACAACATAATTAAGTACTAAAAAGCAGTAAGGCTGAGAAGCTAAATGTGCTGAGAGCCAGTGTGCGAAGGACAGGGCATCCACATTAGCCCTTAACTGATCCCAGGAGCCAGCATGGATCCATAAGATCCTACTACCTCGATAGGAGCATAAGGAAGGTGGAAAAGGGCACACGAAGACAGCAGAAGATGATGATATTGTGCTGAAGGATTTAGGTCCTGGAAAATGGAAACTTGGGTGTTGGTTTGGTTTAGCATAACGATGGCGAACTGCTGAATGTGGCTGCCTAAAGCTAGGAGCTGTCAGAAAGAAAGGTCAGGCAGGTGCTTTGCTTTTATTAGGTTGAGAGGCAGGAAATTAATCTTTGTTAACTGACCCCTTGGATTCACCAAGGCAAGCTGTGGCTAAATCCAGCTGGAGGAAGGGCTGTGTTTCTGAGGAATTCTGACTTCTAGTTTTTGTTTTTGCATTGGAAGTAAAAATTTTTTCTTCTCTCCCCACTAAAAAACGATAATAATAATTCCACCCCTGCATGCTCCTTTCCCCCCATCTCTCCTCTTAGGTCCCTCCAACAGCTGAATCAGCTGACAACTCCTTTCCCAAATCTCTCGTAGAAAGACATTTAAGTCCCTGCTTGTCCTAGTTCTGCACAGGCACGCCAGTCTGTCCACTCCCCGAGTTCCCAGGCAGATACCTCCACTGCCTGCCTTCCCCTCCAGCAGGTCCATCACAGCCCTGAGAAACCACCAGCTTGCACTGAACCTGGCACTTCTGCAAAACCCCATGGCCAACACAATGGCATTTTGCAGTGGACAAATGAAGCTCAAATTAAGGTCAAAACCTTCTATGGCTGAGAACTGGCTAAAGTATCTGGTATAAACCACCAAAATCCTGCAAGTAGCTAAGCTAACACCAACAGTGGTATCGACTCATACTTTGGAGCCTGAACCATTCAGACTTGTGTTTTATATGTGAGGTAGTAAAACATTATGTCCTATTAGCAAGTAATTTCTGTTTATATAGGGCTTTTAACTTAAACTCCTGAATAACATTTGAGATCTCTTGTTAATACAAAAGGGTAGTCTAACCTTCCCCATCCTTTATCAAAAGTCAGAGCTAGAACTAAAGATCAAAACTTGGCACGTGCATTCGAATCTTTTTTTGCAGTTGCTCTTGAACATTTCGTGTTTTCAATAGTCTCCTGGGTAGCCTAAAAACGGCCAGTCTGGGAAAAAATTGTAACACGTAGTAACTTCAAAGGTGGTGGATGGATTCATTGTGCCAGAATTTAGCACTTGCGGTGAACTTTTTTTAAAACTCTGGTCTCCTTTAGGTGTGCAGTGCATTTATGGATGAAGGCCTGGTTTGTAGAAGATGTATTTGCAGTGCAGCTCGGTCCAAAGGGACAGGTGCTCTCAGGTTATTCCTGCAGCACCTGGCAGTACATTTGCACTGTATATGTCTATGTCATGGTGCAAAAGAACTATAAAAGGATCAATGTTGTGAGGTTTCAGAAGTGCTCTTTACCAATAGAAGGATTATTTTTCCCTGTGTTCCATAAAAGCAGCGTGTTTCCTTGCAGGGACTGTTTTTGCTCTGTGTGGGTCTTAGTTTTTCCACCAATGCTCTTGCCGATGTGCTGCTGACTTAGGGCTTCTTGGAGGCCATCTGTATCGAACAATGCAGCTGTCTGCCTGTGTGGTAGAAATGAAAATGTGCATCAGGTTTAGCTGAGCCAGCAGGGAGGAACAGTGAATTCAGAAATGCGCTCTATGAAACCGAAAGCAGTTCCTTTCCACTGGGATATCCGATTTTCACGAGTAGGGGATTGCCTGGTGATCTTCCTATCCCAAGCAACGCTGAGAGTCACTGCTTTTCACCTTCCCTCAGTAAAACAGAGAGCCTGAGGCCATCACTGTGTTATATGCTTGCTCATTTACTTGCTTCTGTTTTGATCTGTGTTTTCCCTCCCACAAGAGAATTACACCCACTGCTTGTGGCTGCCCAGTCCTGCCCTGTCTGTCAGCTACCAGTAAATCGCTGTCAGGACTGGGACATTTTATTCCCCCATGTGTCCCATCTTCCATCATGCTTGCTTGTCCAGACCGTGAGATTGGGCTGTGACTTCCATTGCCTCACAGGCACAAGGTGTCCTGCTGGTCACACTGGCATCATGCAGAGCGGTATCCAGGTCCCTGTCTCACCTCAGCTGTCACAGCTGAGCTATGGGGGCTTTGCGTGCGTGAGCTGTTCGGGTGACTTGTCCAGAAGCCACTGCTTTAGAGTGACCTCTCAGGAGGGATAACATCTCTGAGTACTCTGATTTTTAACAGTAGACAGTGTTCATTGGCTAATTTGCACTTTTTTAGAAACAGGGCATATGAGTTCTTATGCTTGCAATTTTTTTTTGATTAGCTGCTTTCCTAACAGCTTATAGCAGAGTCTGAAGGGCTCAATTAGAGGGGTTTTCGTGCAGTTTCCAGGGAGGCCTTTGCAAGAGGAAAATGTAAATATTGTATGCCTTTCACTATAAAACTCTCCTCCACAAACAGTGTTTGATCAAAAAAACTCATAGTGTTTATTTTTTCATAAATCTCCACCCTCTGGAGTCGTGCAGGTATGTCAGTTTTCATTTTTACAGAAGTTTTTAGTTTTGTAGATTGTAGGCAACTCTGAAGCTTCATAAGGCAGAGAAAGAAGTTTAAAAGAAATCTTTTTGTTTTGTCAAGTTTACCGTTAAACTTATCAGACAATTTGTCGGGACCTGTCGGGATTTCTGCTTGGTGGGGGTTAATAATCCTGCAAGGTGTTGTTGTCTGAATCCTCTTTTTCTCCCTGCATTTATTTTTAGGAAAGAGAGCAATACCATGGCATACATTTCTATCCTTCCTGTAAAAAGAAATTCATTATCAGAGACCTAAATCTGTGCTGGTGTGAGTGAGCTGTACTTTGTACCTGCTCTCTTGTGGGACGCGGGTGTTCACATGGAGCACTTCACACCTGGTAAGTCCCCACCAAAGTGTCCAAGAGATGCCAGCTGGGCCAGACAGAAACAAGAGTATGCAGCACACCTCTGTCCAGCTTCCATGCAACCTCCATGGAGCTGTGTCAGGCTGGCATAGACATACACCTGAAAAATCCCACTGGACACTTCTCGGCATGCTTAGGTGCCCACATAGCCTCCAAACCCACTTTCCTCTCTGGCAGCGTGTGAGACCTGCCAGGCAGCAGACTGCAACCCAAGCACACGAGAGCAATCGCTTCCCATCTGCTGTGCTTGCTCCGCGCCGTAATTACCTCCCTCCCACAATGATCGAGGGATGCGCGGCTCTGTAATTATTTCTCCAGCCCATGGATTGCTTGAGTGGGCACAGCTCCAAATACCGTCGCTTGGATTATCTTTAAAGAAAAGTAGGGACTGTGCACTGGGTAAAAGGATTTTCTCCAGTTTTCATACAGACTTGAGGCATATGTGATCAGGCAAAGGAGTAGCTTGGCTTTCTTCATGAGAACTTCTGAACCATTTGGTTACTTTCTGTCCAGTTTTCAGGGATGGAGGCTTTGAAAAAACTGTATTTTGGCACGTTTCAGTGGTCACTGGGGTAAAGAGAGAGGTAATGTTTGCATCCCCACAGGAAGGGAGAAGGCAGTGTGAACTTAACCTTTATCAGAGAGCACAGATTAGGTGCTCGGCACACGTGACTGTATTTCACCTTCTTTGCTTTTCTGCATCAGATTTTGACACCTAGACACTGCTGAAAAGGACAGAGAAATAACAGCCAGGTGTTATCTGTTGTTTATTCGTTAGAAATGTTGCTCATAGTCCCCATCTCAATTGGGAAAACTGTGAGATAGAACAGCGGTGTGACATGCCACACTCCACCAAACTGGCTAGTGGTGCTGGTAAGACCTTTCCATGCTCTGCCAGCCCACTCTGGTTTTTTTTTCCTCTCTTCCCCACTTTTCTCCATTAGAAAACAGAATATAATAGATTATAAAGAAGTTGACATCCACAGCCAAGAGTGTGTGTTTGTGTTGGTGGTGCTGCATCCCCGTGTATCTGACACTAAAAGGCAGAGGCAAAAACAAAAACTGGGAGTATTTTTCTTTACTTGTTATATGTGCAGTAACAGGCCAAGCTGTATACTTGCAGGACATGCTGGTCAGCACTGCTGAAGCAATGCTAGCAAAGCAGACAGCAGGCTTTTGCGTTTTCAAGAGAGGTTGTTGGTTTTTCAGCACTGCATCATTTCTTGGACAAAGTAGTGCTTGTGCAAAACAGCTGACTGTCAAAAGAAGATGATCTTTAACTTCCTTTAACCTCCTTAAATAGAACATGAAGTGTCCTTCTTTTGGTGTCTTGGACCAGGGTGTCAAATCACACAGTCCCTGAGTTGAAGCTGGGCTGGTGCTTGGATGCAGGGTACCAGGTGTGTTTTGGGGCTACCCAGCCCTGTCTCTGCTGATGGTCACACAAAGCTTTGAGCTGTCTGTGCTGATCACTCAAAAAGCAAATCTCTGTGTTCTTTGCTCTGTGTGTGTGAGTGCAGGCACATTCAGGCACCCTGCTGAGCAAGTTTTGTAGTCTTTGTGCGGTAAAAGGTTATGAATCAAACCTCCAGACAATTAAACCCCGTTGTGTCAGGAATGAGTTAAAATAAGTCATAAATCCTCCTCACATGGAGCTGCTAAGGACTTTTGTGGCAGAAATGGTTCTAGCAGAGCTCAGTGCCAGTGTCTTGCTGAGTTGACCAAGGGCTGATAGTATGGCCACTGTGCTTGCATGAGAGCCCTGGCACTGGGAGGTCCACCGCCCACGGGGCTGTGTCCCAATTGCAATGTAGATGCCAGACACCATGACTAATGGGTTCCTGTGAGCTGTTTCAGTCTTAATAGCTGTTGAATATAGATTCTGTTTAGTTAATGTTTATTATTTCTTGACATGCCAACTCTTCAGCTGGTGAGAGTCACTCCCCTTCCACTTACTTCTGTGTGTGGAAGATCTGGTTTTCCAACTCTGTCTTACCGCAGAGGGGACTAAGCCAGGGACTCACACAGAGGGTCAGGTCCCCCGAGCGATGCCAAGGCCGTCCATGCTTACATGACTTCATGCCTAGGTGCCTGTGGCTCTCAGACCCTCATGTCATGGGGCTTAGCTTCTTGCTGGGACAAGGTGTATGCTCTGGGACTTTTTCTCAGTGATGAACTGAAGAAAGATCTGAGTTCTTCCTGCCACATTTATAACACAGCAATAGCTGTGGAGGACTGGCATGTTAGATTTCAGGCCTGAAGTTAGGCAAGAGATTGAAAACATTGGAAACAAGGTTTTAAATGAGGAAATGTGGGGTGAACATTGCTTGCGAACTGCTCATACAGCTCTGCTTGCAAACTGTCTCTTGGTATGAGTGCATATGTGTGCAGTCCTGTTAAAACACAGTGCTTGCAAGGATAAGCACTTCAAGATCATCAAATGACACCATAATTTTAGCTAGCACAAGACAGCTGCCTTGTACTTGCATATGGCTCTTCAGACACGTATCTTGTGCTTTGACTTGCATCTATACTCAAGCCTAGGTCTGCGGAGCGTGGCCAATGCAGATCACTTTTAGCTGATAGCTTTCACCCCTTGTCTACCTTGTCCACTCAGGGGGCTGCCTGTGTGGGACCCTGGCATCCTGCCCTTGGCAGGTCTGTAGAGATGACTGATACTAACCTGGAGGTGGGTCTGCCCCTCGTGAGGGAGCAGTGCTGGGCACACTGGTCTCCCTGGGCTGAGCAGCACAAGTCGGTCCATGAGTAACAGACCCCAGGCCAGTAAACTGCTGACTGTGCATGTTCATTAGACACAGAGGCAGAGTCTGTTAGAAGAAAATATGTCACGTCAGACCCAGGACCCCAAGAGGGCTGCTGCTGCTGCTCCATGCCTACAGGTCCAACGAACAGCAAGGCTGAAGATGCACTCCTGGCAGGCACACACACACACAGAGCACATATATACACCATGTACACCACATATTTACATATATACGTGGCTGGCCACACGGATCACAGAAAGACGCTGAGAGCACTCAACAAGTGCAGACAGCACCAGCAGCCTCATCCTGCTTCTCTCTCTGTCTGAGAAGGATGGAAGTTCACTAGAATATCTGTGTATCTATCTACACACACACACATATAAACATGTATACATCTGTGCAACGTGGATCCCTCAAGTACCTGGACTCATGCACCCGGTCTGCCCAGCAGCAAGAGGATCCCTCAGCCTTTCTGAGGAAGGGTAAAGGGCATCAAGGAGAGGAAAATACGCTGTGTTGAATGGGGAAACTGAGAGTGGGAGAGAGTCTGTGATGGCCAGAGTTATTTTAGGAGTATGGCATGGGATGCCATAGCTTGAGTAGGGCCAGCTTATTGTTCTAGGTAGGTCTTGCTTGAAGAAACACAGGTTAGAGATTTCCCCTGTTAAGAAGGGTTAAATGTAAGATTGCATGAATACTGCCAGGGGCTTTCTGTGCCACTGCGGCTTACACGTGGGCACGTTCATGAGGCAGGTGATTCCAACTATGGGCACTAAATAGGTTGGTATGATAATCTCTGTCCTAACTAGGACAGCTTTGTACGGGACTGGAGCTCTTCCTTGACACTGAGTGTCTCTGTGCAGGCTCAGAGTGAAAGGCAAATGCTGGGAGGAAAACGCCCTAGGCCAGCAGAGCCCATGGGGCATGCAGAGCATGTGCATGGCCAGGGCCTGAACAAGGCTGTATTCACAATGGCTGGTCTGCAGAACGTCGCTGCTGGCTGCCCGTCCACACTCTTCCCCTTGCTGCCATCAGGCAGATGGCAGATTTAGTGGGTGGCAGTGAATACTGAACAGCATAGCCTGTGCCAGCATAAAATAAAATGGCTGCTGTTCTCAACTCTGATATGGAGAGAAGCTACTTGCTGAGGTAGCCAGGAACATACATTGCTGTGTGTGAGTGCTGGTCTCTTGTTCTTGGAAGAGCAGCTCTGAAATGGGTATCCCTGACCCCTGACATTTGGGTGACATCCTTTGCCTTTGCAAAAAGCTTGTCACATGGTTCAGTACATTCAAGGTTTGCAACTTCTGCTCCTTTCAGAGGAGAGGGAAAGCCTAGTCCTGGACAGAGTGGCAGAGGATGTCTTGTGGCCCTTAGATTCCCCAGGGTCTGCCTCAGACCATGACAACTGCTCTGAGCTGGATTTTACGAACTATCAGCACCTCTCATTCTCTGCTTTCCAGGCAGGAGCCGGCTCCCAGTCAGCGGTTTGAGTGTGGGTAGACTTTGTTCGTACCGATTTTTCCCTGTGGGGTAGATGTCCCCTGAGAAGAGAGATGTTTGTGCACACAAGAAAATGGCCATTTAGAGTGTGTTGTGTGTCAGCAGCTGCTGCTTTCTGTGCGCTGTGGGTGAGGGCTTGGGCCAGGGACCTTTAGAAGTGTCTTGTATAATTTCCTCTTCATTCCTCTTTGTCCTTTTGATCTTGTGGTCACACTTCCAAATCACGAACTACAGCTACAAAAAGGAATTAGATTAATGAATTGACTGATTGCTTTAGCCCTTAAGCTAATTTTAAATAATTGGAAAGGTAACTTGCAAATAACATTCCCCGGAGATTTTAATTCATTATGCAGGTGTTTAATTACATGCAAGTTTTGGAACAGAAGAGAGACCACCTCAAAATGTTTGAGGAGATGAGGGGTCTCTTTTATTAGCAAGCACATCTGGTACAATGGCAAACTTTGTACATGATTTGTTCTGTGTCAGACATTTATGCCTCGCACATTATGCTGAGCCAGCCAGAGGTCAGAAATGTATCAATATAGTCATGCTCCAAAGGTATACATTATTCCCTCCTGGAATCCTCTTCTCATCCTACTGTTACTTTTTGTTGCTCTTCTGTCGGCTCATTATTTCACAGGCTTACGAGACAGTGAGGATTGGTTCAGTGCAGAATAATGTACCTTCGACAGGTCACTTGCATGCCTACTACTAAGCTTGGTGAGTCTGTAGTATTCAGGGGCCTATTTGGTGTTGGCATCTGAAGAGAAGGGTAATAAATCTTCCACAGCAATTGATCAGGGAGTTCAGGCCCCCTGACATTTAGGTGATGCTCACTAAGTTTAAACAACTTTTTAGTCTTAGACAGTGTTTTTTTTGGTGTTTTTTAGCTTACAGAGCAAGGATACATTTTGCTAGCAGGGACTTGGAGAGGCTTTTGTTAGTAATCCTCCCATGTCCCAGCTAAATAGTTGATTTTTCACATCCGCAGAGGTAAAGTGTGCCAGACGAATGATATTCCAGGAGAAGACACAGGAGAAGCATGCTCCTAGTTGAAGGGCAAGAAAGAGAGGACACGATTTTGCACCTCCCTAGTAGGCCACCCTGCTGAAAGAGGCGTGAGACCCATTGCAGATCTGTGAATGGAACATGGTCCTCCCATTCTGGCCATCCCAATGTCTGCTTCAGTTGTCAGAAAAGCCAAAAAGCTTTGGAAGTTGCTTCAGGGGCTACTTCAGAAGCCTGGTGACGTGATGAAGCTCCTCACGTACAACGTGGTAAATGATCTCCCTTGAATTCTCCAGTGGCAGCAAGAACAGAGTGTGTGTCTAGACTAGTTCTTTGGGTGCTGTTTATATAACAGACCTTACTTCCATCTCGCACTGTGACAGCACCCTTTTCCAAAACAAAAACAAATGAAAGCAGGCATGCACTTCTGAAGTTTAATGTATGCAGCAGTAAATGAATGGATGTTTTCAACAGCAACGACTTAAGGTTAACCTTTTATCGGTCTGCAGAATGCTCAGGTTTTTTTTTTTCTTCTTGTCAGACATCCACATCATGTACTAGAGACCCAAGGCGCTATATTCTAATCTTGAATATACAGCTTGCTATCTCTCAGCACCTGTTCTGGTGAGGGCTGCTGAATTACTGCTTTGTTTGGATTCACAGCAAAGTGAATTGATCACTTCTGATTACAATCTACATATCTCTTTCAAATGGGTTGCAGAAAAACACTTTGAAGTGAAGACTTGAGTCTAGGGATCTAGGCACTCAGAGATGCCTGCCAGACAATTGTAACTCCTCATTGAATTGACTGACTTCCCAGCAGCAGAAAAGAAATAAGTTTTTGTGTATTTATTTTGGGATGAACTACAAGAGCCAGCTGAAAAATAAGGGACTTGGACCTACCTGCAGCTGCACAGTTTGTACATAAAACTGGGCACTGCATTTTCACGAGTAATGACTATGCTCTTCAACCTAGAATAAATACTAGATTATCCGTTGTATCAAACTAGATGAGTCTCAGGACTCACTGCAAGGCAAAACCTGGGAAAGGAATGCAGCTGTTGCATAAACCGATACAATATGTGAGATAGGAAGGGAGAAGACTCCTTTTTCAGCTGCTGTGCCTGAGCAGTATGCACCTCCCCAGGGGGTATGCACTGAGGTTTTCCTCCAGGGCAAATGGTTGCTATGGCTGTCCCAGCAGTGAGCCTCCAGTATTTCCCACTGAGTGAAGGGTTTCTTCAAGAGAAAACTAAAACAGATGAAAAAGTCATATCATGGGACCCTGGAAGGCAGCACAGTAAAAGACAGATTTCTGTTGCTAGTGGCAGTGTCCAGGGGGACCTCTGTAAAGTTAAGCTTTGTGCCAGCCAAAACCCTGTCACATTAAAGCAGATGGAGAGATTGCACTTTGTTCCCATGACTCTGGACAAAATATCGAGCCCAGCACGAACAGCTTCCCTGAGGCAGCCACTGAAAATTTGGGCTGCCAGGGGCTTACGCATATACAGGCACTCTCCTTCTTCAATACTCTGGCCTCAACCTGTAGCATTCTTTACCCCACCTCTTACCAGTCTCTGTGGTACCCTGTTTCCAGCCCTTGTTTCGTTTGTGCCTAAAATGGTTGAAATCTTTCTCTAAGAAATGAAAGATTAGTTAATTATCTGATATTATTGCATTGTTCCCAGACACTGTTTCCTAATCTAAACAATAGCATTTGCTGATGCTTTGCCTCCAGCTGCGTCCACAGAGGTAGACAGGACATTAAAATGCACCTGTCAAGACACATGATCCTAATGTATTATTGGTAATAAAACTAATGTAGTATTTCATGTGCTTGGGGGGAAAAACCCCCCAACTTTTGCATGTTGTGAAAATCTTTCTTCTCCATTCCCCAGTGCCAGTTTAGTATTAAAATACACTCATTATGGGGCATGATGAGCAACGAATTATGAATGACATTTCCACATCTTGGGATTTCTGGTATTATTTCCAAGAAGTGTGAAGAAGTCATGGTTACTTGGGTGAATGTAAGTCCATGCATGTTTACAGAGGGACTTGACTTCCTCCAAGAGGGTGAGGGAGGCCAGAGATAAAAGAATAGAGGTCACAGCATTGAGCTGGAGAGACGGAATTGGCCTTGACCACATTCCTCATCCTGCTTTGCTTGGAGTGAGTACTTTGCCATCATGAAATCCAGGAGAAAAGACGCAATGCAAACGAGCTGTTACCCAGAATTCCCAGGCCCCAGTCCCAAAGATGGCCAATGGATGTTAGTGTTCATCCCGTCACCAGGAGGCACCTCTCCTTACGGCTAGTGTCAATAGCAAGATGTGTAGAAATGTGATGGTGGGAGCAGGAAAGACCAAATCTTTTCTTCCCAGATGTGTTCAGGGAGCCACCTCTGGCTGGGATTTGGACTTTTTGTTGCTCAGTAATCTGTTGGGGGATCTCCGGAAGGAATCGTGTCCTCTCTTGTCAGTGAGGACTGAAAGCTGGTGGAGATTTCCCTGTCCATCATTCAGAGCCTACTAGCTGCTCCCAGCACTCCCCTTTGCTACGGCAGGTACATGCTACAAAAGCTGAAGGTGGTCCTTGGGCTGATAGTGGCAGACAGAGTAACTTCCAAATCCTCCCAGGTTTGATAACCCAGGAAATGGGGTTTGATGTCCAGAGACATGTGTGCCTTTGGACTAATTTAACTAGTAATAGTCCCAGACTGGGATTTCTGGATTTCATTCAAGACAGTGCACTTGCTAATTGTGCTGAATGTGTCCTCGTTCCTTGACCTTGTGGCACAGATGGCATTGTTCTGAGCAGGTTTCTACAGACTACAACTAATTAAGCAATTAATTAGGAGCTTGCACTTACACAGAAGCTATTGTAAAGCAATAATTTCAGTGACCTTATGGGACCTTGCCACAACATTGGTCCAAAGACTGTCCAGATAGTCTTTGCTAAAGTTTCAGTGCATTCACTTAGTCTCAGTTTGAACCACAGCTGATAAGTTGGTTCAGCTTGATCTGGACTCTCCATGATCATCATCTGGGCCTTTCCTGATGTGTCTTCAGGATGTCTCACTTATATTTGAAAGCTTTACTTCCTTCCTGGTGATGACCGCCTTGTCCTGTGACATTCAGTGGCTATTCCTACATTGTGGTGAACATAAATTTCTTGTTTGCCAGGGCTTCCAGTATTCCCGTAATGATAATGAATCTTTAAATCACGTGGGCATTGGCCCTTATTCTTCTGTGTCTCACTTTGTTCTGTCAACACTTCAGCATTTTTCCCCGTCAACCTTGTTTCAAGCCTTCAGATATTGATTCTAATTGCATCATAGAAGTGATGCCTTATGATTTCCTCCCCCATTTCTAATAAATTCAGTGTTGTATAAGAACAACAAAACCATAATACACACTTCTGTATCTGTTAATTGGAAAACAGATCATTGTAGAGGTTTCCAGTGCATGTATGCACTCTGGCTGGAACAGGAATGAGTAGCATTAGTTCCCCTTCATTTCTTTATTAACAGCAAGGAATCTTGAAGTGTTTCAGGGTGTTGGATTCAGCCTGGGGAGTTTGTAACATTACTTGCCTGTTTTTTGCTCATGAACTGCAAGAGGAGGTTTGTGTTCTCCATGCATTTCTTAAAGTTACTGAGCAGAAATGTTGAAAACGGAGAAGAAGGAAGTGGCATTTAAGGAAAATTTAAGGTAAGCTCAAGGAGCAACATGTCATTGTGGCATGGGATGAGTGTCTCCGTTCAGGGTTCCTGTATTCCTGTGTGAACATGGGACCCAGATCAGCTCTTGCTCCATACACACTATGTCTAAATGGGGCTTGACAGTGACTCCTCTTCGTTGAGGGAACTGGGGTCTCAGGAGCAGAAAGGCCTTCATCTTGAAAAGGTCATAAGAGCATTCCTGCATCTCCTGATGATGCAGCTCTGTGGATGATGCCTTTTTCTAGGATCCCTTGCATCAGTAACCACTGGATACCCAGGACACCCCATGCTTGGGCAGATGACCACTTCCAGCATTCAGGAAAAGGGAGCTGAATGAAAACAGTGAATTTCTGCCATATTCATTATTACTGGAGGTTCCTTACCTCATCAAGCAGTTTTGACAATATGCTGAGCTGGGACATTGTTCCTCCTGGTAGCAGGAACAAGCAGTGGTAGGAATACTGCAATAACAGCACTTGCTCTCTCTTGGAAGTACCTGTACTCTCCTAAATTTATATGGTGGTTCAACCTCTAGTGCATTTAATAATGGCAGAGGTTTCAGTTGTGTTTCTTTTATCTGTCAGTACTTAAAGCAGCAGTAAGTAATTTGAAGGCTGCCTGTGCCTCTGCTAGGTTCGGTATGGATGTGGCTTGTGGTACAGCGTTTACTCAAAAAGGGCTGAGCCTGAGTCTTGCTTCCTTTTCATTTGCAGAGGACAAAAGGATGGGCATCTGCAGGATGGCTTTGGAAAAGGACCGTGACTAAGGCATTCTGGCCACAGTACAGCCTCGCTTTCCCTGTGTTAATATCCTTGCAGTCAGGCTCTGAACACTTTGGTGTTGCTCTTTCTGCTCCTTGGGTCCAGTACTCCTGAATTGCAAATTTCCCGTTTACTGTGGCCCAGGACAAATGAACGATCCAATCTTCAAAACCCATTAGGGATTAATTACAAGCAGAAGTTATACGGTTTTAATTAAAGCAGCATACTTCAGGCAGCCCATCCCTGTAATGCAGACTTAGTATCAATGTCTTTATACCAGAAAAGATCTTCCCAGATACAAGAGAATGTGTAGAAGGGAATAATCTGTCCTGCAGGAAGCACAAATATACTGGCACGCTCTGCTACAATTAACTTCAAAGGGAAAACAGTGTCCCGCTGGGTGCAGTTATACCATTGCCAATCTGTAGGTTGAACTTACTTTCCTCTTGTGCCGTCCTGAATGCTGCTGGGGTGATGGGCGAGAGCCATATAGATGACAGTGCTGGAAGAGCTGAAATGGGGACACTGGAGTGTGACTGTGTCAGAAGGGAAATAGATCTGCCTTTCATGATGTGTTGCACATAGGAAGACGTTTTAGTCAGGGGAAATGAGCAGACCAGCGCCGTGGAATGAGGAGCCCTGTGAGGAGCAGGCATGGTGGGGCACATCGATGGAAAAGTGCCGTTTGCAGTGCTGAGATCAGCGCCTGTCATTTGGTGCCAGGGACCATTCTCCGTCTTTAAACCCCAGAGAAGCATGAGAACACAAATTGCATTGAAAGCCAGTGGGATTCAAACTGCTGAGTTCTTCATCAGCACTGAAAAGGCAACCTTGTATTCATTAGCCACCTCATAGGCAAAAGGTGTCACAAGCAAACCCACTGAAGATGAGAGATTTTTGTTCTCTCTGGTCACCTGGTACATCAGAGAGGACCCCCTAGAAAAGAGATAGGGAAGAGTCGGTTGGTGGTTTGGTTGTTCACTTAGGGATTCAGGAAGGTTTCTGCACAGCGAAGGCAATCAAGGCATTTGAACAGGTCCTTTGTGGGGGTGCAACAACCAGAAGTCCAAGCTAGTTCTTAAAAAAGCCAAGGGGATGAACAGTGGGAAGGAAGAGAAACAGCCATTGCCTCTGTACAAGCCAAGCTTGCCAATGCAGGCATCAGAATCATACCTGAGGTTTCTATCTTTAGATTGTAAAGATGCCACAGTTTGACATCAAGCCTGTAAATTCACGATGTCTTTAGGAAAAAAAGGGTCAAGCAGTGGGAAGCGAAACTTCTCTCAGCATTGCAGACCAGACTTGCAGGTCCAGCTGGAGCTGGGAGGGGGGTTCTGTTTTGCTTTTGAAATAGTGTATGTGTGAAGATTATATTGACTTGCTGTTTGCTATGAAGTGATTTGGGAGAAATAGCTGCTTCCGCTCTTTTGGAAGTCAGCCAGATGTGAACAATCTCATAGTGAGCAATGTCACAGTGAAACCTGGAACAGAGATTCCGGTTTCCCTGCATTCACTGTTTTGTTACAGAGCCCTGCTATTATCACAAAAACTTTTTTTTCCCCTTCTGTAACAGCTCCCTTGCGGATTTGAGTCTGTAATGTTTTTGTGACCACGACAGAAACAGCATGTTTGAAAATGATTTGATAAGGCCAAAATAATTTACCTCCTACCAAGTGTGACATATTTCGGCAATTGCTAATTAAGCTGGGAGATTGCTGTCATAGCTCTGTTCAAAGGAAAATCACAACCTCTGTGAAATCTCTTTGGCAGAATGTGCATCACGTGCTATCTCCAGTATGAGCACGGGGTGGTGACGGTATTGTCAGCATTAAATCACCCTTCCAGTATGTTCAGCTTCTCTTTTAATCTACCAGCCCATACCTCACCAACCTGGAGTCTTCACCGTATGTGCTTGCATCTGTTAGGAACACAAGTAAGATCGTTCTTCCTAGCAATCACTATGCTGAGGATCAAGGGTAAAATGTAGAAATGTCACCATTTGTAAACCCTAGCAAATACATAAGCTGCTTATCCTATTAGGTGTCCAGTCTGGAGGCATTTGTTGTAACAGTCAGGAGGATGCGTGCTTTCCCTGCTCCTGCAGGGATGTGGCTCTATACCACTGCACGGGTTGCTGGGAACGACTGCTTTTGCACTGTGCGACTGCTTCATTAATCAGGAGAGAACTGGGAGATTGAGGGCAGTGGTGCTACTACAAGTGGTGACACCTGGATGCCCTGCCTGGTATTTCTTTCACTGAACAGAGACGGACACATTGTCTAGTTCAGGCCTTTCTTGGGCATCCAGGTTAGGGATCCCAAAGCTTCCATTTTGGGGTGAGCAGAAGGAACAGGGATTATACTCACGTCAATACTGAGAATAACCTCAAATTAATGCCAGAAGCATAGACAAATCAGATGGTAAAACTTTGGTAGGCTGTGTAATACCTTTATTCCACACAAAATTCCATTCATCCCGTGAAGATTCTTGATGATCTCCCTTGCTCAGAGGCATCAGGAAGCAGCAATATCAGGACCACCCCACAAGGGAAGGGGAACAGGGAGCCAGAGGAGACAGTAAGGCAGGACAGTGTCCTCATCATCACAGGGAGCATTCCCACAGCACTCTACTGTAGAGCCCATTGCTGCACTCAAAGCCCTGGCAACAGGTACCTACCCTGCTACCTTTGCAGAGACTGGAGAAATTATATTTGGAGCATGAGGTCTCCTGGAGACATGAATCACTGGTTTGGGAAGGCATTCCTGTGTGTAGGGGGTACAGATAAGGTAGGTTGTAATGTCTGAACTTTTGCAAGGTGACACATATCATCAGACGTGAAACCTACTCGGCCATGAATAGTTCCGAAAAGTTATTCAGCAGCAGGAGCAAATGGCCATCTACTCCTTTAAGCAGAAGACCTGCTTGCTATACTGTCATTTTAGCATATCCTTATACTTGGTCATGGAGATTAAGACGATGCCTTGCAGAGTGTGGTGTCTGGTGTCTGCTTTTTACTTTTAGCCTGTGCTTGTGATCACCTGAAAACAAATTGCTCTTTTAGGTGGATCGGGAGATTTTGTGGTAGAAAACCTGGAGGAGGTGGGCTCAGGCTGTGCAATAACTAACGGACAAGGGACAGCGCTGGAAGGGTGTGAAGGCCATAGGTGTGAATAGTGCAAAGCAGCAAGGACAAAGGGAGGCTTGTCTGAGGAGAAAAAGGAAAATCTGGCCATGTGTGGGGAAAGGATTTCTGTCCATTTTGGTTAGGAGGTTCTGTCAATGTAGGGAAGACAAGAAGCCTAGGTAAGATGTAATGTTTAGGTATGACATCTCTGAATTTGGTTTTACAGCCCTGCAGCTACAGAGCAAATACTGTGTCATATTTAGTAACTATTTTTGTTTATTCTCTGCACCATGTGCATAGCAGAACCATGGAGTCAAGCAGACAAGCAGAGAAGAAAAATCAAAGCAGCAACCTTGACATGAGCTGGGAAGTTCTTGTCTCATTGCCAGCATTTTAATCACAGTAAAAGGGGCAAGTCAACTTAACACGACCTGTGCTTGCATTGGGAGGCTCCATCTCCTCTCTCCTCACGTAAAGTCTCAAGGGTCACTGAGCTGTCGGCAGTGAAGGGGCAGGCTTTCAAGAGGAGGTGAGTTATACTCCAGTATCCTTGTACTGTCACAGCAAGCATATACAGATGAAACTGCAGCTCATAGCTGGTTGCCATCATCTGCTGCTGTGTCTTTTGTCTCAAACCCCTTCTCGTAACTAGGCAGTGCTTCAACTGGTGTCGGAGTGTGGGAGAAGCAGAAGATGGGCAGTACTCCTCCTTCCGTCACACTTGGCAGGTTGTGATCCTCCTTTTCAGCAGCAAAGACCTGGAGCAGGGTTGAGGTTAGGAGGTGTCAGGAGGGAGTGGGCTGTGCCGGGAGGAAGGGCTCCTCTGCTCCAAGGCAGTGGAGAAAGGAGAGGCACATGCTGGGAGGGCGGTGAGCCCCTAAGCCCCTAACCATGAAAGGCTTGTGAACGATATGGAGTCCTTGAACCAGTACAGTCCCCTTTGTGGGTGAATATCACCTCATGTGAAATTATGTGTCACTGTGAGTTTCGCTGTGCTATAAAGTCCACTGAGGAAGATCCCGACTTCTCACCTTAAAATGAAATAAGCTAGTGAGAGCAGTACTCTGAAAGGCGTAAACAGCCACGCTAAGAGAATCTGGCCAGGGCATTTTAGCCCGCCCAGCAGGACAGGATGTTCAACTAAGCAGCCAGAACGAAAAGTACTGCTAAAGGCTGCAGTTAAGTATTTTAGTTGCTGTTTGGATGTACATACAGCCAAGACATTGTTGATTCGTTTGTGATGCCTGAAATTCTATTACTTGCTGAAAGACCAAATTGTTCTGCTTTGCGTATACAAAAGAAAGCATCTTGCTTTTCTCTGGTGAATTGATTTAGGAGAGAGGAGAAACATATCTTGGGAGAAAGCAAGTTAAAGATTTTTTGTTAATGATAAGTGGTTGAGCATAATTCAGTTTATTACTAATTCCAAAGAAAGGAAACAGAACCATGATGTCATGTCTTTTTAGCTCCATTCAAACCTTCATCTCTTTTTCTGACTGAAATGACTCATAAAATCATAGACACTAGGCATGGCAAAGACCTTTAAGTTCATCTTGCCCATCTGTCTGCCAGTACCAGGTTGTTATTTAGAATGGTAAACAAGAAAACCACGTTAGAGACAGACACAATGTCCTCTTAAAGAATGGGGAGCACTAAGATATTCTTCAGTCATTTGTGTATATGACCCTGGATCTGAGACCAGGGACTGTGAAGTCAATGCAAATGAATCACGTAGCATCAAATGAGGCTGAAACAGATCTCACCTTTCTGGGCTGAAAGAGTCTTTCAGTAGGGAAAGAGCTTGTTTCCACCCCTACCCGTAACCCACCATTTCTTCTTGCTTACATTACTTCCCACAACTGCCTTGCCATGTGTCACTTTGGTGTCTTCCTTTTAGATTTAGTGGATTACTTTTCAGAGCTACTGGTTTTCATGAACCACTGGTTGAACTCACTGGGAACAATAAAGCCCTAGAGCATCTGTGATCGGGGCATCTGTGGCTGGAAACGCCTCAGGTTGAACAGTCAAAAATACGGCTGCTAGAAGTAAAGGCAATCTGCTGGAAATCCAGAGTATGAGAGTCAGGCCTGGAAACAAAAGCTGGTGGAGGAGAAGGGCTCTGTTATCGCACCTTTGTGCAGAACATGGCATACCTGGACCCTGATGCCCCTGAGACAAGGCTGAGGGGCGCATGTCAAATCACTGCCTTTCTGTGGGGCAAGGACCATCCTTCAGCGCTACAGGGCTGTGGCATACCAGCTCACATCTGGGGCTCCTTAGTGCAGTACAGGTGAGTGGTACGTTTATTCACCAAGTGCATTGCACCAGTGCCTCTCAGTTAGGAGCTGAAATCACACACAAGCCAGTCATACTCCCTGCCTCTCCTCCTTACTCATTCAGTACTGCTCTTCTGACATCTCTGCTGTCGCTACTGACGGCAAGCCTAGGTCCTCTGGCTGCTGTCCCGAGAGCATTTTTGCAGGAGCTGGCAGTACAGCTTTGCATCAGCAAATGCCAGCACGTCCATTTGGACAGTTACCTTTTCAACTCACTTGTTTTCTGACCACATTCTGTTCTCTAACGTCATGAGAACTCACTGGAAATTGTTACCCACAGGACAACACGTGAAAGCCTAATACATCTCTGATGGTCTGCATCTGTTCTGCTTTCAGGACACTTGACAAGTTCATTCCTCAATTCCCAGGATCACTTTTGCTGTGGCATCACCAGCATGCGGACATGGGCTAAGCCTTCCCTCTGTAGCACAAGTGACTGGGACAGCTGCCTTCCCACTGAGCCTCCCCCACAGGGATGCCCTGACTTCTGTGATTAGCAGTCTGTGGCGAGGATCTCTGTGAGAGCACACTGCCTTGGAGCCCCTGCGAGGAAGGATCATTAACGTGCAGCCTGCCTGCCTGTGGAAAATGATATCTGTATACCAGCAGCGAAGGATAACCAAATCAACACCCAGTCAAACTCCATTAACATGGCCCTCAGGAGGCAGATGCCTCTTAACACCAAATTATGTGCCACCAATCATTTCAGCAGCCAGGGCTCCGAACTGATTCACAAGCCAGTTTTCCTCTAGTGAAACATCTTCATACGGCATCTTTCACAGCAATTGAATCTGCTTCCTCAGAGGCAGACATGAAACTAAGAGCTGTCTGTGGGTGGTTTCCCTGCAGGCGCTGCAAGAGGCACAAACATCCCCAGCACTGGAAGAATGCCACCCTGCATGCTGGATTGCAAGCATTCCCATGCAATGATGTATGTAGCTCTGCTTTGCCTCCTTCACACCTCTCTTCAAGCACCAGGTGGGAAAACCAGCAAGAAATGGGCTGAAGGCTGGCTTAGTTTTAGCGTCCCCCCATAATTCAGGATGGGTTTACGATGACCTGCTGCCTCAGAGGGGAAGCCAATGGTGCAGTAACAAACTCCACCAGCTGCTGCTCCGTAGTGGTGTTGACACAGAAGTGCTGGGCAGTTTCTGTACGGGGTAGGGGCAAGGAACTCATTTCTGGTGCAAAACCCCAGCTGGGAAGAAAGGCAAGTCCTCTGGAACCGCTTGATTGTCATGGCTTGATTCTCCCTCAGGTCCAGGGTGACACTTGTCTTGGCACTTCCTTTGTTCATCTTCTAAAATTTCTTGAGCAAGTCTGCTTGTACTGGGAATGGCTGTGCCTAGAGTTACTCCCGCTCCCTTCCACCAGCTACATCCCATCCTCAGAAAACCCCTTTCACTTGAAACCCTTTCAGTTTCTCCAGACCACAAGGAAATTTCCTAGTGGTAACCACTGACTAGCCATTATATGAGCATTAGGGAAGAGTTCCTGCTCTGCAGTGCTTAGCTCAGCCTCCAACTCCCAGGTACCTCCAGAAGGAGACAATGGAGGAACTTTCTGGGATGACTTTGTAGGACTTTGTTTACACAGCGCCTGTGGGTCAGCTTCCATGCCAGCATCTCTGCGACAAAATGAGCTGCAGGTCCCTTAGCCAGAAGTGGCTCCCTAGGCTGAGTTGGGGGGTGCAACCCAAGCAAAGGAGAAGTCCTTTCTGTTATCTCTGCTCATGAAGACAAGCCAGCAAAGGTAATAATGTGTTCCCCTTGGCTCTGACAGTGCTGATGATGCTGATATTGGATCACCATGAGGGAACGTTTCATGGCTTTATATCTGTGATTTACATAGTTTGCATTGTAGAGGTTTACAGTCTAATATATGCATTTGCTGCTCTGTTGGGAGCTGTAAAGAAGAAAATCATGTAATAAAGAGCCTTCTGGTCCTGACATAAAATTCAGCATAATATGTATTATTATCTCTGCCTGTGCCAGCCCTTCCTTCTTGCTGTTGCCTACGTTTTCAGCGTGTAGCAGTGTTATCAGCTCCTGAACACCAGCTAAGATTCCTTGCTGCTGTAGATCAGAGCAGAGTAAAAGTCTGGAGAGGAGGTGAACAAGAAGTGCAGGAACACTCTCTGAGTATGTGAAAGGTGGACGCAAACAGGGAGGGAACAATGTCTTCTCCACATGCACTCCAGGACAGCTAAAAAACCCTCAGTCCTAGATTGCAGTGAGGTGGGTCTGGGTTCAGCTTTAGAAAAAGCTTTCTAGAGGTAAAGAGGGGGAAATGCAATATCGCTTTACCTGGGCAGAGGATGGAGAACAGTTTAGATGAACAGTCAGGAGTGGCTTTGCAGCTTTTATAGGCAGAGCTTAAGATTTCTACAAGCTTATCGCTGGTTTTACTAGAATTCTCTCGGATACCAATTTGATATAAGCTGTAACTGATTTATTAACATGTCTCTGCTCTGCACTCTGTAGCTAATTTCAGCCCCCAAAAAAGCATAGTAATGTTTAATTTCATACAGCAGCAATCTATCTCAGTCTTGAATTAGTTTGCTGGCTACTTGATAATTGGTGCATTTGCAGCCTTCTCCGAACTAGCCTGTTTACAAATCTTGGAGTGAGCGACTACTTGCTCTCATGTAGGTTACTACTGAATTTTGCTAGAAAGCATAATGCCAGCACTCTTTCAAGCCACACAGGCAGGTAAATGGGACTGAAAAGTAGCCCATTTCTTCAAGGACCAGGGTAGAGTTTGCAGTAAAGACCTGGTGCCTGTTTCGTCTCGCCACCAGTTTCTCCATCAACTGCAGAAAAAAAATAATTTTCCATTCTCAGAGGTATTTCCAGACTTCAAAAATTTGCCTTAGGATGAAATTTGTTTTCTGAACTTTTGATGCTTTTCATTAGAGACAGGAAGGAGGTGGGTGTGATTGTTAAAAATCAGTTTGCAGATCTGGAGACCCTGCCTTACCAGGAGACAGTTCTCCGTTTGCCATAAAAAAGTGCATTTAAGACTCTAGGGTTTAGTTTTCAACTTAAGTTGTACACTCTGTTTCTGAGTAATGGGGCTGATCAGGACTCTGGGCTGTTCCTTCTGAATTAGTCCTGCTGTCTGTGAGCTGCTTTTTGTGCCATCTACAAAGACAGGCTTTGTTCAGTTCCCTTGCTTTGGGACATAGTGTTCATCGTTGCATGGTACTCTATGTCTTGCTTCTTCCTGCAAGTCTTGTGTCCTTCGATTGGTGAAGGTAATCTCACCGAATTGACGAGAGAGGTCTGTCACATTTGGAACTTACTCAGATTTGCATGGTCTGATGTCATATGGAAACTGTGTATAATGTACTATTTTGGCGACTTTCCTAGATGGTGAGCTAACTGCTTTTGCAGGATTGCTGAGTTCAACACTGTGTATTTTTGGAGTAACGTTTACTTATTTGGTGCTTTATTGTATTAACCCCCTGTACTCTGAGAATAAAAGGTAATTTCCTCCAGCAGGAGGAAAACTTTGTCATGTGGGTTTCCTAATATTCTGTAAACCCATACTGAACGACTAAGAATAGTTATCAATTCATACCAGCAGGCTGTGCTGATATATTTACGGCCATCAAAAAGCGTTTGACAGCTCATCTAAAAGCAGAGTTTTTTCCTTTTTTTTTTCAGCTCCCTGTGAAAAAGAGTTCAACAGCAGGAAAAAACATTTAAGTGAGAATGCACTTGGCAAAGCAAAACAAAAGAAAACCCAAGTTTGCAGCTAAAAGGCTGCAAGTCTCCATGCAGAATTACTATACTGCTTCATATTCCTGTTCGTGAGTGTTGACAGGACTCCCTGCAGGAGCATCCTGGGGCTTCCAGTCCACGGTGCATCAGAGTGGAGAGGCAGTCCCAGTGGGGACCACAGGTCCGCACATGAGAGGGAGACACTCAGCAGGCAAACTGCAGCTGCCTTGGAGGAGCACTGCAGCAGAATATTGAAACTGAAGTATTTTCCTTTTCTTAGCAATTTTTTACACATCCCCAGGAAAATCTTTGCAGAGAGCAGTCATGTTCTGTCAGATTCCATATACAGGCAAACAAACATAAAACACATTGACAGAAAATTCCCAGCCAGGCCCTGCTGTTTGCTTCTGTAAATCTAGGCTTCTGCCTTGCAATTTTGCTGGTGAAGAAAGGGCTATGACGAATTCCCCCTTGGGGGTCTGTTTTTCTGGGCTGTTGGGACCATATATCTATGCCAGCTGACAGTTATTTCCTCCCTTGCAACTTAGCCACTTACAACAGGAGCACTTTTACTGTGTGCTCCACTAGCAGTCACAGCTATTTTCATCACCCTCTTTTGCAAATTCTGCATTCTGCACATCCCCCTTTTGACGTGCATGTCCTCTTCAACCAGATCATGCAAGCAAACAGCTGCTTTCACAGCACCCCTATCTGGAACATTGCTTCAGATTAGAGGGCAGATATGTTTATTAATATGTAAGATCTGTCAGTGACTATGTTAGCCAGGCTGATCTTTCTGCTGAGATCTTCACTGGAAAAAGAAATGAATAAAGGAACAGAACAGACAAAGGGATCTGAGATCTCTAAATCACTGCTGTTCCATGGCAACCTTCCTTGAAGACTAGAGGACTGGTTAGGGGAAATAGTGTGATGTCCTTGCCCTGCCCTTTCACACTTCCCAGGGCATCACTTGTTTCCGACTGCTGGAGACCAGGTACAGGGAGGCCTTGCCTTACTTGTTGTGTCTGTGCTTTTATGTTATGCAAGCTCTTTTTTTTTTCTGGTTCAGACTTGCTGAGGGACAATAGTACTGCTGATGGAGTAAGCAGCAATCTCCAGCTTTTTTCATATCTTAAAGAGTGGTCTCTCCTCCAAGCCTGGCAGTATTAGAGATGAGACTTCCAAGGATTCAGATCAAAGCGTATGAGATGAGAGCACTACATTCAGGGCTCACTTGGGTTTTTGGGTACCAAAAAAGCAGCCTGAACATTGTTTTGGGTTTGGTTTGCAAGATGGAACCACAGAATCAAACTTTCCTGGAGGTGTCCTGTCCTTGGACCGCCTCAGGTCTGCCCCACAGATACCACATCTCTTTCCCACCTCTGGAGAAACTGGAGGAGTGCTGGGAGAGGTCTCTGGAAGGTTGCTGCTTCGAAAAGACAGGCACTCACTCCACCAGCTGTGCAGACTGGGTGAGGGGGTGCCGGAGGAGAGCCTGGGGGAGAGCCTGGGGAAAGAGTGAGGTTTGCCATCGTTGGTGTACCCCCAAAGGCTGCCTGCCTCTCCTGCCTCTCTCTCTTCCCCAGACCTCCTGTAGATTTGCTGTTATCCCACAGGGACTCGTCTGTTTCTTTCCCTCAGCAGGGACCTCCCCTGTATGTGGCTGCCCATGTTGCTTAAGCTCATATAGGATCTTAGGTTTTCTGAGTCACACTTTGTCTGACCTCTTGAAAGACTTGATGCACACTGGCCCTCCACCTCCCTTCCCCTCCTGCAGAAGCCTTTCCTGACCTCTGTGTGCAATGGAAGGAGCTTGAGAAACCCTCCACGTGCCTCTGCAGCAAGCAGAGAGAGAATTGAGCACCGAAGACATGGACAAACTCCAGTGCAGTTTAGGCTGGGGCTTTACCACATTTGTATCCTGTCCCAGCTGCAGCTGTGCCTCATCACCAAGTATCCTTGCTCTGAGGAGCTGCCATTTCCACCCGTTTGTGCCCAGACACCAACCAGAGCAAGAGCAGGCCGCCCCTAAGGCTGGGACTAAGGGACCCAAGGCTGTTCTTGCTTCTGCTGTGTCATCTGAGGTTTTGCTTTCCCCCGCCTCTGTGCAGTGCACTCTGAGATGACTGATGCAAAAGATAGATCCTGTTCTTTGAGGCAAGACCCCTGACAAGGTGCACTAGTGTCCCTGCAGTTGTCTGAGGGAAGGTAGGGGGAAGAGCTGGTGCAGGCACCGAGACATGTCTTCTCAGATCCGGCTGCTGCTGCCTGTGCGGCTTCCCAGCAGAAGTGTGTTGCTAAGTTCCCCAAACAGCCCTGGGAGTGTGTCATTCTCTGTGTGGGCAGGTGTAAAAAAACTGTTTCAGAAAGTTTCAAAGGAAGCTTAACAACAGTGAGAAGAGCTACAGCTCCATGCAAATAGCCCAGGCCCATTTGCCAAACACGAATGCCACCCCCGCTCGGCAGAGATCAGCTGACAGTGGCAGGAAAGCTGTAATTTCTTCCCTAAAAACAAGAACGATCCTCACTCAGAACTTAATCCAGAGGGTTCTGAACTCTTTTCAAAGCTGTCATCTGATTTACAGTGATTTTATTTACATCAGAGATTATATATATATGTGTGTCCAAGTGCGCATAGGATCATATGCACCCAAGATGTCCCCAAGATGTCCCCGTGCAGTTAATTCAAGCAAGGGTTGGATATGTCCCACGGCCCAGTCTCAAGAGTCAAGCACAAGAAGGGCTGAAGGGAGTTATCCACACTTAAAACTGTGACGTGGTTGCTGAACCTGTCATGCAGGTCATGTCCTGGGTATCCCAGATCACTCTGCCTGTGAGACCAGTGATGACCAGACTGTTGAGTCTGATGTGGCACTTTCCCAGAAACTCTGAGGATGGGTGGTGGGAACCAGTGGATTACACCACACTGACTACATCCTTGCTAATAAATTGAATGTGACAAGGGCTGTCTCTGGCACTGAAGTCTGTAGGCATGAATGGTCTATGCCCATTCTGCTCTCTTACCTTCCACCAGGGTCATCGCATCAAAGATGACCACTGGATGTTGTTCTGCTCTGCTCTAACTCCTTCACCATGCAGAAGCGTTGTCTGGGACACTGATATCTGGCACAACCAAAACCATGCTAAGGACTTTTCTAACTATCTCAAAGTGTGAACTGTCAAGTTCCAGCGCCAGAACTTTAACAAGGACGACTGGGTTTCTGGCTGCTGTTGCCTTTATTTGATGGTGCCTGAGTCCCTTACTGGTCTATGGGTAGTGCATAGAGCGGTTCATCATCACTGTGTGTTCCGTCTGCTTGTCTGTGTGCTCTTATCCAATTGCACATATGACTCTGCTTTCCTTTCCTCAGCCCTCAAATGCACCAATGAAGGAGGAACAAGACAAGGGGAGCATAACACACCTGCCACTGGCCACTGGTGCTGGTGAGACAGACTCAATCCTGGCATTCCGATGGGTTTAAGAAGGTTGCCATAGCTCAGGACGGAAGTCAGATTTGACCAAGTGCTCATTGCTTTTCTGCAACAAAGCACTTTTGCCAGCCCACTGTGTGTTATGATGATCTTCCCATTTTGTTGAATTTGCTGGTAGGAGATTTTTGGATATAGCATTCAAATGACAATAAATTTCAAATTCCAGGGAAATTAAGGAGCACTGAAGAGAGCTGCTTGCACTCTCCTGCTATTTATTCTGGGACCTTAATTGCAGCAGGGATGATTTTTTTTTCAGTCTCTTGTAATTACAGAGTACTTTCCCAATCAGTTCATAAACTGATTTATATCTCTCTCTGCCTCCTTCTTTTTCACTTTCTCCTTTGCTAAAATCTTGACTGGCATAAGCAATTACCTACCTCCGTCCTTTCTGCATTTGACACTGTATAATTCCCAGGTAAGCAGCTACATGTAAAATGAAAATATCAAATGCTATCCTAACCATCTGCATGTGAAGGGGAAGTACCATTGACCTCCTGAATGATTGGTATAAATACAGGCTTGGTCTTCAAGGAACATTCTTGACTTGTCTTGCTTGATGGCTCTTCTTCTCCCAGAGACTCATCTCCAGTCCCTGTTTGTCCCAGAAGTGAGGAGTAAAGAGCATGAGCCAACAAGTTAGTGGGATGTCTGTCAGCATCATTTCCAACCTCTGCTTCCACTCTGTACTTGCAAGGAGTGATAACCAGGTTTGGAACATGGAGACAGATAAACCCAGATCTACTCAGAGACTGGCAATGAAGTGATCTGTCTGACAGATTTTCCACATTGTCATGAATAGACTGCTTTTCAGTCACCCACCTTTCTGTATTAGAGCGAGACAGATATCCCTATGCAGCAGAAAAAGCTGCATATGCCTGTAAGGCAACGGATTTTAGACATCTTTGGGTTCAAGCCCAAGATCCAGTGCAGCTAACTACCACCCATCCACCTTGTTAACTCATCCATCTGATTTCAGAAGTAGAACTTCTGGTAACAGAGTAAGTCTCTGCTTTCTTACATTAGGTTATCAGCCTTGATTTCTAGCCTATACATCCCTGAATATCCTTGGAGGACCTTCACATGATTTTGGTTTTCAGACATATGTCCTGGATGCTCAGGCTGGCTTCACATGGGTAGGCTGTGTTGCTGAAGCATGACTGTGTAGCCTTCATACAGCCCTGCTCTCAGAAGGTGATGAAAAGCCTGACTTGCTGAGAGAGGAGGAGGGCATGCATCTTCCAAAAATGCCACTTTATATTCCTCAGCAATCTTCTGGCACCTGGCATGCAAAAAAAAAAAAGTTATTACTGATGTAATTTAGCATTATCTTTAATAGCAGAAACATTGAAAGCTGGCAGATTGTGTATCCTTAGACCCTGGGGAACCCTTCCAAGAGCTTCCTTGCTTGCTCACCTATGTTCCTGTAGCATGTTTGCTCTGGCCCTTTACAAGCTAGAAGAGAGCTTGCCTGGAATTAATAAGGCAATTAGAATAATTAAAAATTTTAGCAGCAGATGCAACTTAAATAATTATATCCTTTTCAAGAAGGAAACCAATATGTATTATTAGTCAACTGTATTATTAAAGGTATTGTCCATTATTTACAGTGACACCAGTTTTACACTGCTGACATATGTGTTGCTCAGCCCCTCACTTCAAGACAGGCATTGCCTTTAGAGGGATCTAAACTGTTCCTTCTTTCCATGGATACATTATTCATTTCAGTGTAATGCAAGTGAGTATAAAAACTGAGACCCTTAATTAAGATACAGACCTAGGAATATTCCTAACATTTCTCTTGTGTGTAGCTGGCCTGAATTCAGTACTCTCTGAGATGCAGTTATTCTACCACTTGAAGCCGAGCACTAGTTAAAAATGCCTTCTGCCCTTGAAAGCCACAACTATACAAATGCACATAGTTCATAAAAACTGGAAAAAAGATAAAATAAATTATTGAAATTACATCCACTCACCATAATTTGAATCATGAGCTCTCTTCTCTTCTTAAAAAATGCTGCTTTTAAAGCTGGTGTTTCTACATGGTGATCAGTCTGTATGTCAAAACTGCAGCAATGGTCTTAGCTTTCAGCCAGCCACAGAATGGTGGCAACAGTCAGGTAATAAAACACATAAACAAGTCCTGATTTTGCAAATATTTGGCTTAGCTGCTGGCTGGGGTTAAACCATAACATATATTTAAGTATTGCCAGGTATTTGTGGCCATATTTTGGCTGTTCAGTACGTTTCAATAAATTATTGTGCAGATGCTTTTTTAAAGTCCATCCCCGTTTTACAACATGTGGAAAACTGTGTTTTACCACTGAGCTTTAGGATGGCAGCACGGAGAGGGTAGCTTCTTTTCTTGTAGGAGAAGTTTTCCTTGTTTAACTGAAACCATATTATAAGCACATAGACTTACACTGAGGCAGAATGTGAATATGGGTGTTTTACTCAAGGTCAAGAGTGTCACATTTCAGTGTACATTGTTTGAAAATTAATTTCTACAGTTGTCTCACTAAACCCAGTTTACCTTTCACCTGCCATTAGGCCATGTTGGGTGTGCTAGTGGTCTCCTGTGTTTGCATCCCAAAGAAACCAAGCTTTGCATCAGATCTGGATAACCCCAGGGCTTTCTTCCAAATGTGAAATGGCTCCTGCCCTTGGAAGTTCATGCCTGAAATCCTTCCTGGCTTTCTTGCAGCAAAATTGAACTGATGGCTGTTGATAGGAAGTGCTCCAAGGAGGGAGAATCTCTCTGCTCTGCAGAGTACCTAGTACATGAGGGCCCGGGATGCCAGTGGGGGAGACTCTGTGGTCACCTACCTCTTTTGGGTTCGTGCACATCTTCATACCCTTGTTTGCTTGGATTTCAATAATTTCAGCAATGTCCGTGTCCAGTTTTCTGTAATTATTACATTCCCTTTTAAATATATATTTTTTTTCTAAGTCCTAACGGAACCTCGTGGCACATTATCTCATGAGATGCATTTCAGCTTTATGCTTTGCTGTAGGCGTCACTCCACCTTGCTTCCCATCCTTGGCCAATACCACGTGCATGTCCCACCTCATCCATCTGTACAACACGGAAAAACTACTCACTGGGACTCAGTAGGTGGAGGTGTTCATGCACGCGTGTCAGGTCCCTCCTCCACAGCCCCCCCGTATTCCCCCAAACATCGCTGTTCTTTGGACAAGGCATTGAAAATGTCACGGTTTTTAATGGAAACTGCAAACACAACAATACATCACAGTAAAATGTTAATGGTAAAGAAGTTGGGCATGAGAACTGTTGTCCCTATGTGAATATCCCTGTGACATGAAGAGGCTGATACCTTGTTGGAATAGCCTTTCCAGCAAGGCTCAATTACGGATAAGCTTCACAGTGCCCTTGCTACTGTGAAAGGAGAGCACTTCTTTAGCAGAAAAGGGAAAATTGAGCGCTACTCCTGTCTGTAATTGACTTAGTCTGCCTTTGCAGTTGCTGAAGTAGGAAATCCAGCGTTAGAAGGGAGCAGCTGAACTGAAGAAGGAAGAAATTAGCATTAGAGCCGAAGGCCAAAGGCATTCTCATCAACATATAATCCTAGACTTTAAGAAGTCACACATGAACAGCTTCAAGAGGATTATAGTTTCCCGTGTACACTTGCCCAGCTCCTCTCTGCCACCCCAGCTAGACTAAACATGATTTTCCAAATGGAATCTGGGAGATATCAGAAGAGATGGCCCCAAAATGGGCACAAACCTACAAAGGAATTCAGATCTAAAGCACTTCTCTAAGGAATCAAATTTAAAGGGCTTCTCTAAGGAACCTGTGCAGAGTTTCTCAAGCCACTGGGAAATGTCCCATCCATTTCACCTAGCTTCAGATCAGACCCCAGAAAAACCAGAAGTGAACAGGACATACATCTTGGGGAAAGGGTCTGAGCTCAGGACCCCACTTGCAGCCAATCAGTAGACCTCGCAAGCCCTGTTGCTGGCAAGTATTAAAGAGCAGCCATCCCTCAAAGGCCGTAAGACTGGTGACGTAAATTGACACTCCTCCATCCAACTTGTGTGCAGGGCCACAGTGTCATAGGGGTGTCAGACGCTGCTGCACGAAAGGCAGGAACACAACATGATGATGGATGTCAGTCAGCCTTTGTCCCCTCAAATAAGCACAGCTCCCTTACTTTACCGTCCCAATGGCATTTCTGCAAAATTGAAACCTTTAGGGACCAAAGAGGGAGGAAGAAAGGAAAGAACTGTCTGAGAAGACAGGCCCTTGCACTAGCCCTCCGGTGTTTTGCTCTGGAAATAATTTAAGGCTCTCCTAAAGCACCGGGAATCTGAAAGGAGAGAGTACGGTAGCCTCAGATTTCTGTAGACAACCCTTTCATTTCTTTCCTTCCTGTGGGCAAGGGCCAGAACCTTAGTTCTCTCTCACACGAAGTTAAAGAGAAAGTAAGATGATTTTTAAAGAGTACTGAAGTGACTCAGCCTAATTGCTCCAACAGCTATGATGGCAACTGAAATTGCTTGCTCAACGCACGAGATGATTGCTGTCGTGACCTGGTGCTTTGCTCCAAGCCATATGCTTGCAAATAATAAAACCACACTTCCTCACTAGTGAAGGGCTCATTTGAAAGGGGACTCATTTCAGCCTGGTGACACAGCTGCTTCTGTTTCCAGTGTTGATGTGTTTCTTTCTGTGGAGACATGTCACTGCCTGTGTCTCAGCTGGTTCACAGTTCACACTATCCAGCCCAAAAGTGGTGATGGCCGTAGAAGTGCCCACCTGGATGTGCCAGAAAGCAGCTCCCCTGCTTTGGTACGTATGTGGGATTAAAGGTGCCCTGTTCATCGCTCATCACCCAGTGAACAGCTTAGCAATGTACCTTTGCTGCCTGTCTGATCCACAGAGCCATGCACATGTTCTCTCATTCCCCATGAAGATCCCGCACGCCCAATATCTAGTCCAGTTTTTCATCCAGCAGAGGACATTATTGTATGAACCTTGATCACTCATGCTCATTGCTACATCCCTGGCCTTATCTGGGGCTGAGTCTCCTGTCTGCATTCCCAGGAGCCTGGGGACCGCTTCCTCCAGTCCTTTGTGCTCCACTGAGGTGAACCTCCAGGTGTGTCTTTCCCACCAGAAGAACACATTGCCCCTCTGGGCATTCTCAGGAGAAGAAATGATAGAAGTGTTGTTAGCAGCCTCCTGTGAATAGTTCAGCAGCTCCAGCAGCTAGCCTGAGTTAAAAGCACCACAGAACTTGAGCAAGGAGTTTTGGTTGGTCTGAGATAGGACACAGCGCTGGGAGAGTCACGAAGTTCCCTTCCTTGCAAAGATGTGCCCCAAAGCACGATGCTGTGCTCCTTTACCCAGCTTCTCCTACACATTTTTAGACACATATCTCCCTCCTCAGGGGTGAGCAGGGCAGCTCCTGCGTGACTGTGATTGCTCATTTCCCCTCATCATCCTTGTGTACTTGGGCCAAGTATGGGCACATGGAAGTCATCTGCTGGCAGTAGGGACCTGAACTCACTGAAATGTCACTGCTGGGCTTAGGACCCCTTTGTGTTAGGCACTGAAGAGACAGCTATACAGAATATATTTTTCTGCAAGTTGCTGTCACAAGTCCCCATAACGTCCCCTCTCTCCTGCCCAGGGCTCTTTGCCATGTTACCTACCCTGAACTGCAGAAGGGAAATTTCAGTCTGCAGTCCTGCCCAAGAGGTGAGGCAGCACAGTGGAGAGGTGAGGGCCACATCCAACACACCCTGGAGTCCAACACAGACCAAGTCATCTCTTGTGGTTTGCACACCACTAGCAATCTGTCCTGCGGCCTGAGGCTGCCAAAATAGCAGACAGTTGTGTCCGTTCCACACCACTTTCCAGAGATGTCAGGAGGCCTTCTGGCTTCAAAACATCCTGTTTCCTGGCACTCCAGTCTTTCTCCATCATCACAGATCTCTGTGGACACTTGAAGTCCCTGCTTCTGCCCAGTTGCAGCCTGTGGGACATATTTGCTCACATTTCCTGAAAGAGTTCCTTGAAGTGGGTACTTCTCTCAACTGCTGTTCACCCTCCGGTATGCAGACACCTACCGAGCATGTCTTAAATCTGTCTCAGGTGGAGGTTTGAAATGTCACAGAGAGTTTGCTGAGGGAGTCAGGGACAAAGCCATGCAGCACTCACGACACCAGGAGTGGTGGAGCTGTGCCCTGTGAGAGTGATTTCCCGTCTCTGAAAGTTTTGCATACCGTGCTGCTGTTTGCATGAGGAACTGCAAGGTAACTCCATTGAGCAGGAAACGGCTCTACCTGTAATTATGCTAGAAAGAAGTATTTCCTCCATCAGCAGGCAGCTTTTCTGTAGTGGGAGAAATAGAAATGTAAGCAGAAGTGCAATATATCTTACCTGATACTGAGTGGTTTTGCGGTTAGCATCCTTGCTACTGTGAGAACCTCATCTCTGAACTGAAAGGGGAGAAAGGCTCAGTAAGCACCCTGTAATAACATTTGTGTCCTATTCCAAAAAGGTTTAGTGCCTGGTCTTACGCTGTTTTCTAGTGGAGGAGAAAAGTGTGGACAATTAACTTGCTGTCGCTAGGATGCTCTTGAGAACATCAGTATCTTTTTCACTGCCACTAGCACTTGCCCAGGACAAGGATTCCCTATTGTGCTAGCTGCTCTACAAATCAAAGCTAACACCTTGGAAATTATAAGAAAAATGCATGACATGTCCCCAAGGGTTTGCAGCTTAGAAAAAGTGAGTGAGAGACAGAGAGGGAGCAGAAGGAGACAGTGGTGGAGCACTGGTCACCATGGCAGACGGTTGCTTTAGACCTCTGGCTGCAGAGCTATCACGAAGTCATTTAGCACTGAGCAAATAATGAAAACAGTTGTTCATGAATATTTTAGTGGAATATTTTCAGAAAGGATGTATTTCAGTCACGAAGCATGTATTAGCCCAGTGGGGCACAGAGATGAAAGAGAGAGAGAGAAGGGGGAGGAGGAGAGGAGAGCAAGCCAGCTCTGAAATAACTAATTATCAAACCCCTCCACATGTGAATGACTTCCTGCTGAAATCTTCTGATGGACAAATGCAACAGAGATATCAGACCAGGATAGGCTTTGCGCCTCACTAGTGCAGCCCTGCTTTTGTAGCTCCACTGTTACAGTGTGGAAGATGTTTAAGCATCCACCGGGTTTATATCTGCATCCAGACTTTCACCCTGCTCACTTGCTACCACCTCTGGATGTGGCCCATCCTCTCCCGTATCCTTTTGTGAAAAACCGCTGCTGCGTGAATGAGATGGGTCTGTTGCTTCTCTCACCATGAGGCTGAAATGGCTCTGAGCAAGTTCTGAAGACTTGGTCCCCAGCAGAAGACCAGATCTTTTTCACTACTCTACTCTTGCTTAGGGACCCACCTAGCAGGCAAGTTTTAACAACAGTCTGGCATGGCCTGCACCCTCCCTCTGTCCCCAGCTGGCTGAGCTCTTCCGAAAACCTGGCCTGAGCAAGCTCAAGATACGTGGGCCGTGAGCTGTCAGATCCCAAGGCACAGTGGTTCCTAGCCTGCCACAGGCAGAGGTGAGGCCCATCAGCTCAGCCCGCGACGCAGGCTGCTGTCCCTGTGCACCCGTTATTGCACGCTGGGGCAGGCGCAGGGCACTGACTCGCCTGCTGTCAGCAGCTCAGCTGACGGATGACAACTAATGATGCAGTCGTGTGGCATGCTGGTCCCTACCATGAAGAGTGACACCCTGTATTTAACAGGCATGAAGGGTTTTCAACTGGGTTTTGCAGAAAAAGCAGAGGCAGGCGTACGGTATTATTCTGCCTGCCTGTATGTGATGGAGTAGTCCTGGACACGAGATGGCCAAACTAAAGGGACTTACTTGTGAAAGGGATTTTGTCCATAGCGGCTGTCATCCTGCCAGATGTCCAGAGTAGCACACCGTGCTCCCAGTACCTTAAAGGGAAGGGACTGGAGAGCAAGAAGCACAGCCCTTTCAAATCAAAGGGTACGTGCTGTGACCTATGAGGTTTGCAATTCACAGAACCAGTCCTCTGGTCAACCAGGGTGTCCTGCCGAGGCTTTTATCCCCCTTCACAGAAAGAGAGTGGTATATTGGTTGTGTCCTCCTGCAGTGAATGTGTTTGTGCATCCCCTGCCTCTCCACAGCGGTCCCTCTCGGCGCAGGATGTGCAGACAGGGACGCGCACACAAATACACCACCCTCTTGCTGACAGGGACCTGGCGTTCAGGCTTGACCTGTCTGCTACTAGACAAGCCAACTGGCTGGCGAGGGAAGCTTTTGATTTTCATTTTTCATTACTTTTGGCAGGCACAGCATTGTCGATTAAATTGCGCAGAGTGAGGCATTTGCTGTATGTATGCAAGAGAATGAAGGAGAGGGAAAGAGAAAAGAAGCAGACTTCGTGTTCTTGTTTGCACACTCTGGAATAATTTGATATTAAAAACTTGGCAAGGTTGTTGATGACCCCTCAGAGCCATCGAGAAGGATCCTTATTAGCAATCTGTGCTCTCCCTGTTGGACAATCAGGACTTATGTTTATATGCTAATGGGTTTCCACTGAGGAAGAGCCCTGCCCTGTGGAGCAGTGTGTTAAAGGGAGAAGAGACCTTTGGGATGGCCTCTTCCTTCCACCAGTTATCATCAAAGCAGCAAATATTCTGATGAGGGGCTCCATGAATCAAAAATAAAATGGTCCCAGCACACCAATGTAAGAATTGCTGCAGCTCTGCTCCATCCTGCTCCTTTCTCTTCATATGGCAATAGGAGATTCAGGGAGCAAGCCTGCAGCAAGAAAACAGTATTATGAAGTGGTTATTGCAGGCATTAGTAAGATGCTGGATGAAGAGAGAGTACCAAAGTTAGAGAATCCTTGGGGATACATGTCTCAAGCCAGTTTGATTTCTTCCTGAGGGCAGGAATAAGAGCTGACTCTCTGGAGGCGTGTTAGCAGGTGTTCTTGCCATCATGGAGGTGAAACCAGTAGTTCTGTGCTGCAAGATGTGCAGGGGTCCCTCACTTACCCCTTTGCTTAAGGCACTGCAGGTGTGGGGGGCGGCTGGTCTTTCTGTGATGCCAGCAGACAAACTGGGTTGGGAGAGGCTGTTATTAGTGCTCTGCAGCAGCAGCTTTTCTGGAGAGCTCCTGGATCTCTCTTCCCTGCTCACCATGCAGCAGAAGGATGAGCAAAGCCTTTCCAGCTCACTTGGGCTGCTGCTGGGCTCCTTCCAGCTGCCCAACCCTGGGAAGGGGGTGCTGCTTCCTGAATGTCTGCTACACACCCACGCCCCAGCTCTGCAGAGAGCTCTTTTTGTGCTGAAACACTCAGCATGAGTGCAACATATCACACTTTCCACCCTTCAGGCAGCCTGCACCCTTTTAAAGGGCAGAGAGAATGTCCATAGAATGCAAAGGCAGGGTTGCCATTTGGGTAGAAGAAAGAGAGGGTGAACTAGGAGCAGAAGGGCAGCAAGAGGAGTGGAAATGAGTTACAGGAGATCAAAGGAGTAGAAGTCTACACGGGAAGAGCAAGGGCTGAGATAAAGCCCTTTGATAAACGCCCCACACAGGCAAGCCCTGCACTATTGAAACACAGGACCGTCTGCCTGGGAGTACTGTAGTTGTGAGAGAGAGAGGACTTTTGTACACAAGAGGTTAGGGGCTGGTATCTGCTGGCATGACAACACTGCGATGTGTTATTGCTGAAGAACATGGAGTTCTTGTCTTGCAGACACTGAGTCATAGGAAAGACAGAGCAGTCATTTCAGGGTGTTGACAGCTTAATACAAGGTTAGACCTTCCATTTCCATGCCAACAGCAGTGGTGACAAATACAAATGAATAGTTCCAGGTCAGCTGATGAGCTTTCCCCATAGCAAAAAATCAGATCTTGTTGAGCCCTCCTCTACCGAATATGGAGTTGAGTCAAGAGATGAGCATGCCCTCCAGTTTCTTCAGCCTGTGCAGAGGTGTTGCCAGCATTAGTAGATGCTGGTGGGTGTCTGGGCAGGATGCCTGTCTTACAGCACATTTTTTTCTCCATATTCGTTCTTTTCCCATCCAAGGACAGTTTTGGGGGAGCTAGGCATGAGGGATGGAGAATAACTTCTTTGTACTGCAGTGATCACACCACCTACCAACTGCAGTTTCCAGGTCTCTCTCACAATACCAGTAGCCTAGCCAGGAATAATTTCTTTAGTATTCCCCTTCTATGTACTTTCCAAGGCAGCTTCAAGTCTGCATCCAGCAGCAGGTGCAAAATACCCCATAGGTCCAGACCATCTCTTCTCAGGAGGGTCACTGCTCCACAGGAGTTTGTTCACTTGAGGCCATCCCAGCTCCGACAAAGGAGCAGCTTCCTCAGAAAGGGTCACATTTATGAAGAAGCAACATGTGTTGGTTACTGAAAAGCAATTAAAGATTGAATGCGCAATGACCAATGTTGGAGCAAAATGAGAACTGATGCACCAAAGTTTTGTTGATTTCTTAAGACTGTGTGTGCATATATATATAAAATGCATTTCAGAAAAGAGTTGTTTTGAGAAATTTCTTGTCTCAGAAGGTTTTCAAAAGCATTTTGAAAAGGTTGGAGTATCCCATATCAGTACATTTTCAAGCAGAACAAAACAAATCCCTTTTTTCAGTTGGAAAGAAATTTTTCATCTGGAAGGTTTGGTTAATACACATATATATTTACAAAAACCCCAAAGAAAGACTCAAAAGCAATGTGAAATATTCCAAAACTATCTATATAAAATGCTTAAATTAATTTCCATTATTTTTTAAAAATTCTGACAGCACACATTTATGTTCAACACATTTTTTGTCACTGTTTTCTGCCCTTGGTCGGAAAGTAATGTTACTTCTCATGCTCGGTCCCTTGCCTGTATCTTTCCTTAATCTTGAATGCAGTTTGAGTTGTTTAAAAATTATGAAAAGATCTCCTCCTTCTGCTTTTCTTCTGCTCTAGAGCTTTTAAAACTGTCCTCCCGAGTTTCTGTCTTCTGGAATGTCACAGTTGCATTTTTCATGGGACTTTGGTCAATATTTTTTTGCCATGTAAATGTAGAACCTGTTGTAAAAGCAGTGGTAACATTTTGAAAAATGGAGGAGAGAAGAGAAAGAGAAAATTAAATTTTGTTTTAAAAGAAGAATGTCTATCAGAAATGCAAAAATCCACTGCCTTATTCCTGTACTTGTTAGCAGCTCAGAAGTTTCCAGTAAAAATGGGAACAGAAATCTGAGTAGAAAACTTAAGGGAGCCAGTAGTTCCCAGTGCTTTTTGTGTATTTCAATCAAGAATAGACAGATTTTTTTGATCAAAATGTGGTCACTTTAGCTCTTACGCTAAAGAGGTGCAATTTTATATCAGCAAAGCCCTTTATTAACTAAATACAGGAATAACATATTAGCATGATGGATTAACTCAGTGTATCACCCTGCAATATAAACCAGCAATGCTGAACCCTCCGAAGAGTAGATGAAAATTCTGTGTTAGACCAGGGGTCCATCCAGCCCAATAACCTGTCACTGGTGGTGCCGTAAGCAGATAGGAAGAGAAGGTTTTAAGAACAGAGCAAGCATATACTTCTGTAATACTTTCACGATGTTCCAAATAATATTCCATGATATGTGCATTGGTAAAATACGAACGATGAATTCAGAAGTACAGCTTCTGACACAGTTTCCCCTTAGAGACAGTCCCTTGAAAGAAAACACTTTGCTGGTGAATTCAAAAGGCAAAAAGACCCCCAGTTTCAGATCACTGGTGTCAGAGGGAGCAATATATGGAGATGAGAGAGTCCTTTATGCTCTTCTTCAATATTTTTCAAGGAATCAAGTATCCAAAAAAAAAAAAAAAGCATATGCAGTTAAATGAAATGTTGTACTTTACCAAACCAAGACTTTTTTTTTATGTAGGCAGGAGAACTTAATCGTTTTCATCAGAAGAGAAAGGTAACACATCAAATTTTTAAAATCAAAGCAAGACACCTAAGTGTCTGCAAGAAAGTGTTAATTTTGCCGAAGACTGTTCTTTCTCACTGTTCATAGGGGATCCCAGAGCTTTGAGAAACCTGAAACAAGACTTTTGTGACACCCTGTTCAGTTTGCTGCTGCATCTAGGCTTGGAGCCAAAGCCAGGAGACAGGAAAGTGCTGACTATGAGAGTAGAGATCTGTTGCTGCTGTCAGGGAATGGTGGTGGGTAGAAAGAGAAGGAACTGAAGTCTGGGTCCTGCTTTTTTCCCCTGAGCTCTGTAGGGCCATGCCTGGCACTTCCTACTTGCCCTTGGGAAAGCAGACCATCAATGGTTTGCAGGAATTGAATTTCTGGTTCGCTGCTATTTAGCTCTCTTGCAGCTCTATTGTCTGCGAGGGCATTCCCGATGCAACCAATAGCAAATCAAGGCCAGGCATTGCCTTGCTGGTACCGTACACACATAACCCATACACTAGGGAAATCTGCAGCTTGTGTATTTTTTTTGTGGCCATTGTAATTGCCTGCCTGTCCATCTGTCCATCAGCCCTCACTGATAACTTTTCAATCCATTGGCCAGTTTGGTTCTTGCAGGTAAGCAGATGATGAAGTCCATTCATTGTCCAGATAAGCAAGGGGGAAGGCGAGGGATGCTCAGCCCATCCCATTCCTCAGTGCTGGGCACCTCTCCCCCACCATCCAAGCTGCACAGACACACAAGCTATCTGGTGTTCCAGCAAGAGGGAGGTCCCCTCAGGGTTTCCCAATGCGTCAGCTACACCCTGCTAACAGCAGACCCGAAATTAATTCAGAGTCACTTTCCTCTGGGGGCTCCTAAACAAAGCTCCTTGCCTCTTTTCAAAAACAGCCTTTCTTCACAGAAGAGAACAGCCTCAGTCATACTCTGGAAGTTAACTTATTGCAGAGCTGGCAGATACAAAAATCTCTGGGAGTGTAAACTGATTTGCCTCAAAGTAGTACAGTTAAACCAGCAAATATTCTGTGTAGACATTCTCTGAAGCCTTTGCCATTTAGTTAGATTTCTTTCCGATTTATGTTAAAACAAAAGAAGTTTAGTGACATCGGGATATCTTTCAGAAGCCTGAGTTTGCTGCAGCTTCCACCTTTCCTTGCAGGATCACCCACTTCTCCCTCCCTGTCTGCATTTCCTTGTTTCTACATGAAGGTGGTTTGGATGATTTAAAAATCTGAATAAAAATGGGCATTATTCTTTCATGTAAATCAAACTGAGGGACCAGAGTGAAGAATGGAGAGGTTGGAGGCACATTGCTTAATGTCAGCGAGTGATCCAGGCTCCATGCAGCAGTATGCTCTGTCTCTGCTCGTCTGGAGCACTCCCCAGCACAAGCAAGCCTAGACTTCCAAGTCTCCTTCATGAGGTCATCTAGACCATCCTCCCTGATCAAACAGGGTCAGGTAGGGCAGGTTGCTCAGGACTATGTCAAATGGGGTTTTGAGTATCTCCAGGAATTGAGACTCCACAGCCTCTTGGTGACCTCTGTTGCTGTTGACCCAGATGCAATATCAAGAGACTCTGACAGTCCTGATATGAAGACTCATCTGTGGTACTGTCCAGTCAGTCCCAATCCAGATCCTGGGGTAAGGGCACCATGGGCAAAAAGTACCTTGTGATATCCCCTGAGCCAAGGGCAACTTCTTACCACTCACAAAATGGAATCTGAAAACTAGGAATTGCTTCCAGATTTCCCTTCTTGAGTAATGCTCACATTCTAAACTCTGTGTCTTCAAAGAAAGAAACGAACAGTCATCTAAATGGGAAAAATAAAGGAGCCCCTTGGGACTGAATTGGTCACTAATAATTGGTTGATAAATTTAAGTGGTACCTAGGTAGCTGCATCCAACCTCTAGGCAGATGTGTGGTCACAAACCCTTGTCAGCTGTGTGTAAGTCTGTGTGGGCACATGTCTGTGTGTGTGTGCAAACTAGGCTTCACCACATGTCACCTTTCCCAAATTTTCCCCTCTTTCATGACAAAATGGCAACATCTGCTTGAGGGACAGAAGCAAAGCAGAGGGGTGAAATCATCTTCTTTACCATAAACATCCAAATTCCTGTATATGCCAGGAAAACAGAATTGCCCTCGTATTGCAGGCTGAGGTCTCATTCTCTCAAGTGCAATCAAATGAACTGCTGTTGCTGTGGAGCTTGTCTAAAAACATCTCTCTGCATTCTGCTCATTCAGGCCTTTTACGCCTGCTGTTTTCATTATTACGCTCTTGTTTTTCCGAGTACCGAAATCTCACTCGGACATTTATAGTTTTATCTGCTCTTGAATACACAATCAAACGCCACAGGCAGCACCAGCCAGGGGTTGAATCACGTCCTCGTCTACGTCATATTTTCAAATTCCCACGGAAAACATTGATACCAAAATGATCCGATGGCTTAAACCCAAATGTTATGAAAGTTGATCACGCAGAAGAGGCAGACTCATGCTGATCTCAATTTACGCCCTCCTCTCCCCATTCACACTCTCTTTTCCTGAGCCTTTCATGGGTTTCCAGGAATAAATATTATTCCCAGTACATCTCCTTCCAACAACATAGCATCATTAAATTTGGTGGCCGTAGAAATCTCTTTACTCAGGCCACTTGTTTTCACCTGCCCCATCACCATTCAGGACTTTAGTGGGATTTTGGCCAGGCTGGAAGTTCCTATGCTGTTGCACAGCAAAGAAAGTGATGCTCACAAAGAAGGAAATGCCACTTGAAGGGTTTGCTGGAGTAACATTTGGTTGAGCTACACTTGTCCTTGAAGTGCAATACAGGAGACTGCTTCAGACACAGGATGGCCACCAGCCTGTCCTTTTCACTGCTCGCTCGCAGGTGGCTGTTGCTGCCTCCACTGTGATGAGCCTGCTGTTTGTTTCATTGCTTGCTGAACATGGTAAGGAAGGGGGTGAGGCAGGTCGGAAGGGCTGCTGATGGGAAGCAGCAAGTGTCCGCTGTAAAGCATTTGCGTTGCACAGTGCTACACTCTGGCCACTGAGGGCACAAGCCTATTTGCTGGAATGATGATTCTTTGTTGAAAGAAATCCTTCAGCAGTAAGTTTTCACACCAGATTTTGTTTGATCAGTCTGAGGTGCAGCAGAGCACTTAGGACATCTGGCAAAGCCTCGAGCAAAGCAGCAGCAGCAGCTGCATGTGCCAGTTTATCCCCTGTCCAAGTGTTAATGAAACTCTGGTGACATCCCTGTATCATCCTTTTGTCACTGCTACCCAAGTACTCGTAATATCTCGGCATTGCCCCAGGCGGGGTTCAATGTAGGCTAGGCATTTACTGTCTCAAGGTCCTTATCAGCCATCCCAACTGTATCTCAGTGCTATCAGACAGTGAAAGTGGCAGTTATGGTCAAAATCTTATGCTTTTTATCTTCGAACTGCTCAGGGTGGCATTGATCCCTCACTGAAGCAAAGACATCAATCCCAAGCAAGTTACCTAGTATCTAGCTATCAACACTGAACTGTGGATGGGAATTCCCTGAAGATGATCCAGCAATTGGTTTTGGACACTGCAGTCTGAAGGCTAGATTAGACTAGGCTGGGTGCTTTCCTTTCAAGAGGAAAACAAACTTAAGCATCAGTAGAGATTAAGTCCAGCAATGAGTCTAGGAGGTTTGTGTATCTGTTTAGAAGTACCTGCATTTCAGGTGACACCAGCTTCCCTCTGTCACCACAGCAAGTTCCAGACAGGGAATGTCTGCTTGAGACTCAAGTCCATTTTGTGGGCCAGCTTCCCAGCAGATATGATGGAAACCTCCAGAAGATCTCTTTGGTACCTGAAAGGCAAGTTGCCACAGGCCGAAGTTACTATTATACTAAGGGCATGATGGAATCTGCAAATGCCTGACAGAGCCAAGAACCATTTGTCATTTATTTAGATCACCATTTTTGCCTGTGAAGCTGTTTGATGGAACACCATAGTCCCTTTGATGCTCTTCTCAGGACAGAAAACTCCTGCTACATTGCAACCCTTACATCGGGTGTCTGCCAGCCCCGTGCTTTCCCCTGCTGACTCGCACCTCCCTGCTGTCATTTACGGTTCAGAGGCAAATCCTGACTTCACCATTTTTCCATCTGTATCTGTAGCAAAGACTCTGGATTCTTTTTCTCACCACCAGTGAAAATAAGTGGTGTAAGCTTGAAGGTGGAAGATATTGTCCAGAAATTTGATATCAGCAGAAGTACAACTTGGGCAAGTTAAAAACAGTAGCCAGAGCTTTTGACTAGAAGAGAGTAGGCGAAAATACAGGAGCAGAAGAAGTTTCTGTATGAGCTACACCTCATTCTGTGGCATCTTTTTGCATGCCACTTGAAGAAGTAAGACTCAGGCGCTGGCCAGTGGCTGCATGGAGGCTGAGCAGCCCTGCTCCCTGCTCGCCATTTCGTCCCATGAAGTGAAAAGAAATCCTCCCATCACTGGGCCAAACATATCAGGATACCCGTTCTCCTCCTGCTTGGAGCCATTCCTGCTCTCCAGCCTCAGAGACATGCAGCAGGATTAATAACTGTGATCAATGTGTTTCTTGTTTCCACATACAGAGTACCAGAAGGTATTTTGTGAGTATGATGTATGAGTCACTGTGGGATGCAGCAGAATTTTTTGGCCTTGCAGCTGTGGAGGTACAGTATTCATCTCCTCTCAGCCTATAAAACATGCAGCCCAGAGACTTGATGAATATGTTTTGCAGAAACTTAAGTGGAAACTCCAGGGAAGTTCCTTGAAAGTGTTTCTAAACAACAAGACATTAATTTTGTTAATTAAACAAAGTAAGATAAACCTTCCAGATCTCCTTAACCCTCCTTCTCCACACCTCCTCACTTTCCTGGCTTACTTCCAAAGCCTCTAAAGAGAGGATTGATTGGGGGCTTGTGTTTGCTCAAGTCTCTGTTGTCAGCTTTGATGTACACAGCCTTCATCAAAACCTGTGCCAGTAGCTGGCAAGTTGATAGTCACATCTGGTCATCCAGAGGACACAGACCAAGGGAAAACCAAAAGGCAGCAGTAGTCCAGCGATGCAGACCCTTTGCAATAGAAATGTCTCATCTGCTGGCTTTGTAGTGAGGGAACTTGCCTGCTGCTATGTGCTGAATTATTCCCCACTCGTAATTCATCCCATGTCTTGCACTTGTCCCCTCCTTTGTTTATCAAACCTGTTGGTCCCACTGCTGCCCAAACACTGGATTAAATTGGTTCATCAATCATCTGGCTGCCAGCCACGGTCTTGCCAGGGAAGGGAAGAAATGAATGGATAGAAGTACTGTAAAACTCCACAGATAATATTCTGATTAGGAAAAGTGCTTACTTCTGCAGCCACTTTTAAGCCCATTAGAATAGCTGTTTGTATTCCTTATTACTGAAATTAAGGCACTTAGCTTGAAGAGGCTGTAGTGAATCAAGCCCTTTGTTAGAAGGGAATTTGGATCTTCATTTTTGCGGTGGTCCTGGCTGCATTACCCTCAGAGTCAAGAATGATGAACCAATTAATACCAGCTAAGTATTCAGCACAGTAATATTCATAGCTGGGGCTTTGCTTTTCAGGGGAAAGAAGTTACAAAAGCAAATATTGCTTTAGTGAGGCCGGAGCTGAGTCTGCCAGGAGGAGCTCATAGAAATTCATTTCCAGGCTGGTTACGAATGGCTGGACAAGTGGTGCCTTTGTACCATTTGGCACATCAGCCCCAGGGGCTTGGCAGGGGCCATGGTGGTGCACGTTACACCCTCCCCATCTCTAATTAAGCAGAAATGCCTGGATGGATGCAGGGCTTTGTCATTTCAGGCCAGGCTTCTGAGTAGACTGGGGCGCCTATGGCACCGGGGGGTGCACAGAGCATGTCCATCACAGACACCGTGGGCATCCAGGATGGGGCTGTTCAGTGAAAGTGGAGACAGCATCAGTCTAACACATCCTGACTTGCATTAGTTTGGAGAATAGCACACCATAAATATGACCTCATTTTTAAAAAAAATTTGGTGAGGTGTTTTCCTTACTCAATATTTTTATCTGAAATAATTTTTTTTTTTAAATTAGCTAAAACAAAAATTTTTTTTTTTTCTTTTTCTGGGCAATTTTAACCACACCGGCTTTGTGAAAACGTTTATCGTTTGACCCAAAAACATGTGTCGGAAGGAAGGCTGAGTTTGTTTTGGTGTCTGAGGTCCCAGTGTTGTGCCTGGCAGCAATTACCATGAAGGGTCCGCAATAGATGCCTTGCTCTGTACTTGCACCTCTTTTGGCTCTGGAGACTTGAATTGCTCCATCTGCTTAGGTGGACAGTCCTGGATGGAGGACTGGACTTGTCTAAGTAGACGAGTTTTACCTTTCAGCTAGCAGTACCTAAGAGACAGACACCATCAAGACAAGTGAATAGCCTGACCACTGTCTGCATTTACATGTCTTCATTTCCTTTTAGGTTTAATTACCATTGGTTTCACCTTGTCTACCAAAACAAGGACACTGGGTCTGTCTGGTCTCTCTGATCTACATGAGACATTTCCTGTCCTTGTTTCCCACATGGAGTTTGCTAGAGCACAGCTGTACCTGATGTGGAAGCCCCCAGACAGAGTGTAACTTCTCTGTGTCAGGCATCAAAAGGTCTGGGTCATAAGCTATTGGATGGGTACCAAAACCAAGGGAGTTCCTCAAAACGCACAGAGATGCCAAAGATCTGATCCATGTTTAAAAAAAAGTTCAAGAAAAACTGCACCAAAAACTTCTTAGTTGCTAGATGCTAACCAGTAAAATTGGCCTCAACTGTATTTTGTGTACTAGCTGTTTTTGAGATCTGTTTAGCTTAAACCTGCAGAAATGCTGTAATTTGCATATATTGACATCAGAGAGTAATGGGATTGTTTTGCTAATTAGGAAATAGCAGCAAAGAATTTTCTTACTGATAAGCAAATCCTTTCAGACTAGTCTTACACCAGTGGAGGATGATTTCTGTCTTGTGATTTCTCCATCTCAACAGAAACCTTTCTGAATGGATTAAAGGAGGAACATAAAATTATCCTTCCCATGTGCCCTTACCTATGCACTCTACAGAGTTTGACATACGAGGGATTTGATTTTGCTGGATCACAAAGTATGCATTAGGTTAAAAGAACAAAACCCACTTGGATTAGGTAATTTGTTGGAAACTGGAACTTCTGTGAAAGTGCATGCCTATTCCCCAAGCAAAATCGAGTTATATAGTAATGACAGGAGATGTAATATTCATCAACTCTATGGCAGCACGTGACTAATACAAGACATCTAGTTTTGACTGGGCTGAAAATTTTAACGGGAAGTTAGATTTTTACCATAAGTGCAATCCTTTCACAAAGGTCAGGGCTGTCTTCAAAGAGCTCATCAAGAAAAAAAGCTGTTCTTTGTGAGCAGGTTTGTCACTAGCTTGAAGATCCTATCAGGAAAAAGGCTATTAGTGCTCAACAAATCAGCCTTCTGAATCCCTTTGAGTCACTTAACACATCATTTTGGGTAGATCCGACCTCTTTTATTGAATCCAATCAAGATACACTGTCAGGTTTTCAGGTTATTTGACATTTTGATTAATGGTTTCTTTCCCCTTTGAATTTCCATCTCTCTTAAAGTGAAAAAATACTGTTTTGAAACTGTATGAAGTTCAATTTAAAAGAGGTCAGCCCAAAATATTGCAGAATTTTCCATAACGTAATGTGACATTTCAGAAATGTCAAACCGAAATGTTCCAGCATTTTCAAACTTTCCCTCCATTTTGGGGGTTGAAACTGTTTACCTCAGTTTATCCATAGACTCCAATAGCTTCAGTGCTGTGCATTTACCTTCGCCTGACAAATCCAACCTAACATCGGTGAATAGGAGGCTCTCTGTTCAAGCCTTTTATTAATGCTGCGATGGGTAACAAATGGTTGAAGGAAATCTTTGAGGAGAGCTGAATGACCAACCCTTTGTAAAGCTTTCTCTGCTTTCCTTACCAAGACTTTTAAGTGATCCTAAGAAATATTTCTGTGTTCCCAAAAGCCCCTGGCATTTTTCCAGAAAGGGCTCTTTTGAGTGTTTGGAGGTCCCAGATGAGAAGCTCACAAAATCCCTGGTCACCCTGCTGAGAGGCCTGGGTGGACATCCTTTGCAAAGTGAGTAGGATGCCTTCCCCATCTGAACTAAAGGACATGGTGCTAGGTGCGAACATGGGAGTTGTGTATATGCTGCTGTTTTGAAATGATCGTTTTTGTCCTGCCTGCAGCCTAGTCTCTCTCCTTTTTCATATATAAGGTTTGACATTGTTTCTGCCTTCAACATTTATAAGGCATTATGCTTAAAAAATTAGGTTGATGAATGAGAAGAGACGGTTCTCCTAATAAAGTCATTGACAGAAAGGCCAGAAGCCTTTTTTTCCCCGTGGAAGCTTGTCATTTGGCTGCTGTAAATTGGTCTGAGAAGCAAGATAGTAAAAAAAAGACAAAAATAGAGCAATAGATGACACTGAAGCAGAAAGTCCCAGCAAATCAAGCATTTGTGGAGAAATAAAATTAAAGCATTATGAATTCCTCATTCATTGTAATGAGGGAACAAAGAGTGTCTCAGAACTTACAGAGCTTATGTGCTTCTACAAGACGTTTCTTGTAGGTGACAGATCTGTTACTGGCTGCCAGGTGACCTTGCTGATATCACACCATGGTCTATAAAAATGCGTTCTCCTTTCATCATGCTTACAAGACTGAGACCCACTGGAATGGCATTAGGTGGTCTTGTCAACGAGTAGATTTGTCCTGTCCAATTTTAGCTTTCCTTTGCCTGTTTTGAGCAAGGAGTTTGCTTTGACTTGGCTCCTGGGCTCAAAGGTGCCTGGAAGGTGTGTTAGAAGAACCAGTATTTGAATACTTCTCAAACTCCAGATCTAGCTTTCTGCAGTGGCCATCCTGTTGATGTCAGTGTGACTGTGGGACCATCACAGGAGACAGTCCCCACTCAGCTGCAATTCTGCTTTCTGTGTTTATTATTGACAGCTGTACTAACAAGCTGTAACTTTGTGAGGTTCATTATGCTCAAGCCTAAATGCCTTGCATATAACTTTGGGAACTCCAGCTGATCAGGCTGAATTCAAGGCACCTGCTTGGGTACTCAGAGCTACGTAGAAGAGCAATTACCAGAGCTTCGGATCAGTCTTTTGAGCTACTGGGAACCATAGCAAGAGACGTGAAAGCCATTTTAACACCATCAAAACGGAAACTCCTCCTGCAGCTGACACATCCAGCTGAATGCACTACCCCCAGGAGAGAAGACCATGACTCCAAAACCAGTGGCCCCATTAAGCATGCACGTCATCCCTCTGATAGTCAAGAGAACTGCCCTGCTCATATTTCTATGTGTTCATGTGAATCAAGGCTGAAAGAGTGTCTACTAGCTCTGGTTTCCTAGGTGTTTGTCCTGCACTAAAGCTCAGGCCTGAGGTGGATGCAAGGTGACTGGTGTTGTCTGGCCTCTCTATGGTGGTGAAACTGGGCCAGTCGTTCCATCTAGTTGTTAGTATGTTCAAAAGCACTGCACCAGAAGGGAAAATTCAGCCCCTCTTGTCCTTCTGCAGGTAAGAACATGCTGAACATTTCTCCTGACTTGGAAGAACATTTTTATGCAAGTGGCACATTTAAAGGGCTTTTCTCTTGTTACCTTTCCCAGTCAGGCTGGAATCCAGCCTCCTCATGGAATCAGGATTGTAGGTATGTCTGGAGGGGCATGACAGACCCTTGGCTCACTGCCCATCTGTCCATGTTCTGAGGGGAGGCTGAGCCATCTCAGAAGTCGTCGTGATGCATAGTATTAAATCCTAGGATATGTTTGGTCTTAAAAGCACTTAAAAGTACCAGTTGAGATGCTATTGGTTTCATCATCATCCTAATTGTGCAAATAACCTAATTCAGCTTAAAAAGTATCTGATTTCCAACCAGTTTACTGTCATATCCCAGGATCATGTTTCAGCCAAGAAAAGAGCATCACATCTTCATTTCCAGATGAAACAAATAAATATGTTGCATTGTTGTTGTTGTATATCTTGCAGACAAACAAAGCAGTAGCCAAGGGGGACTTCCACCATGCAAGCTCCAGCTCCCGGCGAGCACTCTTCCTGGCTGTCCTGTCCATCACAATTGGAACTGGCATCTACGTTGGGGTGGCTGTGGCTCTTATTGCCTATCTTTCCAAAAACAATCACTTATGAGACTCAGGAAAGGGGGAGAACCAGCCACCCAGTGCCTGCACTGCAGAACTCCCCAGCAGATCAGACTGCATGATTGTCCAAAAAGATCAAGAGACCAACAAACACCTGGGGGCAGGTACAGGATAAGATGGGCTTGTGCATAATTGTAGGGTGGGAAGCTGGCTGGGGTGGGGATAGTTCTGTCATTTGTGATGCACAAGTCTTGCTTCTCTTCATGAACCCCCCATACAGGAACAAAAGAAGGAAAGAAAGAGAGAAAGAGTGAAAGAAAGAAAAAGAAAAGAGAGAGAGAAAGAAAAAAAAAACAGAAGGAAGGCATTTGGGGGAGGTGTGGAGAGGGGTGTTTTGCCTTTGCCTTCTTTGCAGTATGGTGTTTACAAGAAGCTGGCAAACTGAGCTGTTCTCTTAATATCTTCTTGGTCGCCTGAACTTTGCAGCCAGCATGAGCTTGTGCTTAGTTTGCTTGTTAAGCACGGCATTGAGATCTGGGAAAGCATGGCTGGTTCTCTGAAAGAGCAATATAACAACAGAAGGAAGAATATGTTTTCTTTGTTTTGAATGCAGGACTCATTTGCCTAAGAGTGAAGCAGAGACCTCAGCATAGAATGGTATTGCCTACTCTTCCTGCGTGTGTAGGTTTCCACGGAAGGAGAAAAGGGAATAAAAAATACTTTTTCTTTCCTATCCTTGTTTTTGGATTAAGATGTGACCCACAGGCCCACCCAATGCAGAACAGCTGAGGTTACTGCATGACTTGGCTCCGCAGACTGAAGTGTGAGGTCGAAGTAGCATGGGATCCATTGTAAAATTACTTCCTCTATCCAGTCACATTGTGATAATGGCACATTCCTGTGGCATATTGCTCATCTGGGTTGCTCCACCTTACCGTGGAGACCTGCACAGCAGTCACTGCAAGAAACCTGGAGGAAAAAATTCAAACTGAAATACTAATAAATCATGGTAAAGCATGGGAATTAACCAGGGGAAGGAATGCTTCATATATTTTTGTGATACTGCTTATACACAGAGCAGTGAAGGAGACCACTCAGATTACAAGCTCACAGCTCATCCGTGGACTGGGGACACAGCATAGGCATGGAGAGACAAGCATGTCCCTCGATAAGCAGCGCAATGGTACAATGTAAGGGAACTGAGCATTGTCCTTTACTTCACTGACTGAAATGATACATTTATTTTCTTCTTTACTCCTTCCTCTCAATCACCCTTTTATTTTTTTTGTCTTACAGATGTACCATTTCATCCCACCAAGGGTGTATCAGCATAGATATATATGTATCTACATATATATGTGTACAGAGAGAGAAACTGATCAAAACAATAAGCATTTTATTATCCACTACCTTGTGTTATACAAACATTATTTCTCTACCCAAGAATGTCATCAAAGACCTTGTTTTCCAACTCTGTATTGTGTGTCAGCTTTGCTCTGGGACTTTTTTTTCCTTTTGTTCAGGTTGGCGTTATTTTGGTTTTAACTAAGTTTTTTTATTTTAGGGGGGAGGAGGTCAAACACATCCAAAACTATTTTTCTGCTAGTTATACAGTTTATTAAAACACATGGTATACAGCTGCTGATGCTCTGTGTGACACTTTCTTTGGATGGATGTGAAGCGTTAGATTGAATGAAAATTGCCCTAGTACCCCAAGTTCAGCCAGCTGGAGCAGTACCCGTATGGACCATCCCATACTGTACCTGGACCCAAAAGCCTGTTGCAGTCACTGACAATTCTTTTGCATTGATTTGCTGGGCTTCAAACTAAGCCTGGAGACTAGCAGTGTACTGATAGTTATCTTTATCAGTTCTCAGCCACTGCTAAAGCTGAGGGCCCAGCAAATGCAGGTCTTTGGCCAGATTACCCTATTAAGGTAAAGTCAGTCCTGTGGTTCCTCCCCTTGAACTTTTTTTTCTAGTAACTACCATGGAGACCCCTTCCCTTTGAGGCAAGGCAGCAGTGAGTGGGTAAGTTAGATTCCCCACTCTATATTTGCCCCAGTGGGCAATATGTGGATTTGGGTAGGTGAGGGACAAGGGCACAGTTTGCTGCTTCCTTCTACCAGGAGGATGCCCAGTGTTACCAGCTATGGTGTTTACAGCAGGCTTTCCAAAGCAGCATGTCATGGCTTTGAAAACCAACCTAGGATGTGTAGTGCAGTCCTTGCCTCACTTTCTCTTGGAAATCAGGTGGCTGTGAATGTTCTGGTTCACATTTGCCCTGTTTCAAACTATTCTTCCCATTCAGGAAGAATGGGAAGTTTCTTTCTTGGTAGCTTTTAAGGGTGAAGTATTGGTAGACTTGGATGACAACAAGGTTATGTATGCTAAGCCCGGACTTACATCAAGCGTATATCTCAGTCCAGATCTTATTTTACCTCAGTTCATAATGTAGTAACGCCTTGTCTGAGAGAAAACTTTGTCTGAGGATGGGAAGGCCCCTATCTAAGGCTACGAAAGCCCTTATCTAACAAGCAAAGACAAGGACTGGAAATATTGATTATTTGTTTAACTTAAATGAAGATATTTCCATCTGGACTTTTTCCCATTTGTTTTTAATCTAAAATAAGCAGAAAGACTGGGGGGAAAAGGAGATGCATCACACTCAGCTGCGCTCCTAGCAGCACTGCCGTGGCTGTCTCATCTGAGATACAGCGCAGGAGCCCTTCAGGGTCCAGAGAGCTTCAGCAGAGCTGGCTGATCTTTGCGTTCAGGTGTGGGTATCTCCTCTACCACATGCTCCTCAGCAGCCAGGCCAAGGTCTCGGACTATTACAGGCAGAGATCCAGCCCTTCCACATGGTTACTCTTTTGCTAGTCAGATGGGTAGGTGCTGTATATGGCTGGAGGTCCTTGGGAGCTACGTGTCAATGGAAGGGATCAACTCGCAGCAAAAGACCCATGCTTTGCCAGCAGAGCTCTGATCTCACTCAGCCCACCCGTGACATCCAGGCTGGGGAGCGTGGGCTTCCATTACCCATCACCACCTTGGGAGTCTCTGGGGGCCACATAAGCGCCATCCAAGGCCCCAAGGCTGAGCACCACATGTCAACAACTAATCCATTTGCTGAATAACTTAGATTTAATTACGTTTGCGTGTGGTTCATCACAAAAAAAGAGAATGATGATTGGGATTCAAGCTAGCACTCCAAGGACGCCACCCTGTGTCAAGGCCCTAAAAGCTGCAGCATGCGAGATGCAAGACCTGTGAGCATACACATTTGCTTTTGCAACATGCAGGTGTTCGGTGAGCTTGAATTTGAGCAAGGTAACACATTTCAGTCAGGAGCTGGCTTCCATCATGGGCTCCTGTGCTTTGCCCCTGACACACAGATCAGCCCACAGAACCATGCAGCCAAGGGAGTGTATTGCCTGGAGTAACATGCTCTTCCCTCATGTCAGCATGATTTGTGGGGAGTTAGCTCTTTCTTTCAAAGCCTGAACTTTGGAGCACATGGTATTGAAGAAGAAACACATATTTTTAATTTAATAAGAAAGGAACTAATATTTCCTAGCCCCAGTGTGAATTTAACCTGGAGTTAAAAAAATTGGAAAGCAAACAGAGAGACTGTAAGGTCTTTATACATGTCCAACAATAATAATAATTTCAATTCAAAACCATTCTTGTGGTTGAGGGGTCTGCCTTATGATTTTTGATGGTGGTTGTGAAGGCTGACTGTTAGACCAGAGAGGCAAAAGTCAGCTCTGGAGCTAGAAGAAACTTCCCAGATAGGCAGCCTTAGAAATGCCATAGAGGCCCATGCACCTAGCCTTAAAAACAGCATCCCAAACTGGGGAGTGCATGTCGCCAGGAACCCCCAAGGGACAGCAAACATCAACAGCACTGTGGGAAAAACCTGCCTAGCAAGAGCACTCCTGAGAACATCACCTGGCTGAAAGTTGAGGATGTGCTTGGGCTGCACATGCTGGAGCAACCCAGCATGCGACACGGGGCTGGCAATTGGTACGGCAGTCCAGGGGGATGAGCAGGGAACCTAAAGGGGGCTGGCGTTCCGGGGAGGTAGACCTGGGCCTCACTGCAGCCCAAAGTGGGGGTGCAGCTCCTGTTTGTAGCTTTCATGCCTTAGAATGGGTCCAGTCTGCTGAATATTTTCAGCCTGGGTATTTACACAGGGCTATGGGTCAGCCAGGAGCTGAACAGGGACCTGTCTCTTCCCAAGGCAAGTGATCAGGGCATGGTCCACTGCAGCATCGCTGGCTGGCAGAACAGACATAATGCTCTAAAGAAAAATCTATGGCATGAAGACTAGAAAGTGCCGCCAACACCAGTGCTACAGTCTGAGCTTCTGCTGAGCAAGGACCTCTGAAGCTGGGTGGTACAGGTTTGCTCCTCAGTGTCAGGAAGGTTCTAATGAAGGAAGAGGAATTTGAAGGAAATGCTGCAAAGGTAGTATTTGGCTCGGGGTTTCCTCAGCCCAGGTTTTGGGGTTGCCACATACTGTGATGTGACTGAAGCAGAGGAACTGCCTCTGAGCAGGGGCAGCTGGTGGAAGATCAAGAAGGACCATGCAACAAGGACCACATGTGGGGTGTGCTGGTGCTGTCTCACAGCTTGCAGGAGGATGCATTTGTCTTGGAGGATTCTCTTCCTGCAAGAGTATCTTCTGCTCAGTCTGCAGTGGGCTGTGAGGAGCTGGTACAGCATTTCAACTGCTGCCTTTCTAAATGCTGGTTTTCAAAACACTGTCTGTGTCCACTCACCACACTGGACTGAGGAGGCAGCTGTAAACTACCACTCGGAGACGGACTTCAGGATCTATCTTTGCTTTACCTGTGCACCTGAACAAATTTTCTTGTAGGTTTGTGGTGTGTCCTGGGGCAGCAACCTCAGGTCAGCACAGAGGTGGGGCCATCCTGGCAGAGACAGGTTTGACCCTCACAGAACTGGAGGAGCAGAGCGGGTATCTGGAGAGGCCTCACAAAGATGTATGGTTTCACAAGAAGTCAGTGCATGCTCACACACACAGAGGAAACATTAAATGCTTTCAGGTTTGCGTGTGTACATGGCCTCTCTGAAGAAAGAAAGGCTTACCCCGATTTTGGATGTGCTATGTATCTCACTATCTGCAGTGATACTCCTGGAAGATGCCAACTGTGGAAATAAGTTTTTCTAGTACATAGCAACACCACTTTCCACATCAATTTGGAAGATGTGTAAAGTCCTACCATCCTGATGGGCACAGCTAGAAAGAGCTGAGAGAAAGGTGGTGTGGGCTTATAAGGTACTTGAGAGCAAGAGGAACAGCAAGAACCAAAGGTAAAAGTGATGTCTTGGGCTGCCTATGACCTTGTTGGACATTGATGAAAACCTTGGGCTGGCAAAGTCAGGAAACAACTTTTCAAACACACGTGGGGGGATTTCTAACCTTATTCAGCAGCGTAAGGGAGGACGGTCTGTGTGCAAATGAAATCGTGAGTCCCTGTTTTGCTTAAGCTGGAAACACAGCTCTGAAACTGCATGAGATTCGTGTCCTTGTATTCCGTGAGAGCAGCCTGTGTGACCCACACTGCAACTGAAACCAGACCACCAGCTTTTGCTTCCTGAGTACCAGATCGAAAACACTACGGGCCATGAGCTGACAAGCGCTCCACTGGTTCAGAGGTATTAAAAAATAAGCTGTCATGTTATCTTTCCACGTATAAGCTCTGTGTCAGAACGGGTCCCACCTGTTTTCCCCCAGCCAGTATAAATCTGGCAGGAACTTCCTATTGTGCGCCCAGGCAAATTATTAGAGGGACCAGTATGTGCATCTGCCCTACACAGGTGATGGTATTTCTGAGTGACGCCACAGTTTATAAACCCATATGAATTGGGAAATTGCAGTGGGATGGAGGAATATCTATGTAAATTACTACAGGAATTACTCCTGCTGTTTAGAGCTGTGCCATTCAAGACTGCCTATGAAATTGTTGTGGTTTACCTGCAGCTGGCAGCTAAGCACCAGACAGCCATTCGTTCACCCACCCCACTCCCCCAGTGGGGTGGGGGAGAGAACTGGAAGGGTAAAAGTGAGAAAACTCGTGGGTTGAGAGACTTCAATAAATAAAGCAAAAGCCGCGCACGCAAGCAAAGCAAAACAAGGAATTCATTCACTACTTCCCATCAGCAGGCAGGTGTTCAGCCATCTCCAGGAAAGCAGGGCTGTATCATGTGCAACGATTACTTGGGAAGACAAATGCCATCACTCCAAATGTGACCCCTTTCTTTCTTCTTCCCCCTGCTTTATATGCTGAGCATGATGCTGTACAGTATGGAATATCCCTTTGGTCAGTTGGGGTCAGCTGTCCCGGCTGTGTCCCCTCCCACCTTCTTATGCACCTGGCAGCACGAGAAGCTGAAAAGTCTTTGAGTGCCTAGCAACAGCTAAAAACATCAGTATGTTATCAACATTATTTTCATCCCAAATCCAAAGCACAGCACAACAGCAGCTACCAGAAAGATAGTTAACTCTATCCCAGCTGAAGCAAGGGCAGAAATGTTGTCAGCAGTTGTTGAACTAAGAAAGCACTCTGCAGACTATCATTATTCATTGTTGGCTACTTGTTGCTGACTGTTATTCTCTGTAATCCCTCCTTTGGGAAAGGAAGGGTTGTGTGACCAGGGAGGAGAGACAGGGGTCCTACATCTGCTGTGAATTATGAAGTTGAAGAAGTCAGGAGGAAGCAGTGGCAGGTATAGACCCTTGAAAGCTTAATTATCTTTAGAGGGACATCAAGAAAATTACTCTGGGTGTTTTCTTTTTTCAAAGTAGCTTTTAGAAACTGAGTTAATGTACCTGTCATGCAGTTCAGCTTGAACTTGCCACTTAAACTTACTGGTTATTCAGAAGCCACTACTCCTTTTATGCTCTCTACAGGCTTAAAGGCGATTTTATTATTAATAAGCATCACTTTTGGGGTGGCAGAGTGGTCTGCCCTCCTGTGTTTGGACACAGAGGGAGATCCTGTTTAGTTTAGAAAAGATCTGCCATCCCAGAGAGAGAAGAAAGAAGCCAGTCTCCTAAAGACTACAGCTGCCTCATTTTTTTCCTCCCTTTCTGAAGTGAGACCTTCATACCATATTAGGTCTATCAGGAGGTGTCAAAGAAGTGGCACTGGTATCTTTACCAGATGACAAGTTGTAGTGATAGCTAAGATTTACTACAAGGAAAAATATCAAGCTGTAAAGTCCAGGGTTGGAAGACTTCAACATAATCTTATGATGTAGGATGTCATTGTGGATTAACCTTAAAAGATGCATGGGGAGTGCTGGAAACTCACTGAGAGGGAAGAAAACCCCCTCTTTGTGAAAGTCTCAGAGCTCAAGGGAACAGAGAAACTCTCAGCAAATAATGTGCTAGGTCAGAGACTAATTACATATTACGTCTGCCATCTGACAGGATTTCATAACCCACTGATACCTCCATTGATTCTCAGTGCCTTCATTTGGGAATCTTGCTAGCCTTGAGCATTTTTTATTACTCTGCCAGTCTGAAATTAATTTCTCCCATCGTCCATGCAACACCCATCATACAGCTAGCTTGCAAGAGCTCCCTGCTGAGGCAAGAAGTGGGCATAGCGAGGGGAGTACACTCGCTGTACACCGAGGCTGGAACAAATGGGGGCAGACACCAGCCCACCTGCCCGTGGCAGTGGCAACCACCTTCTCTGCGTTGGGAAATGCCACCTGCTGAGCTGCAAAGGAAATTCACAGGTAGCCAACAACTGCTGAGTCCTCAGTAATCTCCCCTTTATTTCTTCCTGCATCAGTGCATACAATGACGGCTGGCTGGAGGGTGTTTCTAACCTGAGGGACCTGTGGGTTTCGTGACTTTTTAATTTAGTAACCATTTTCAACAAAACTTGGCAGAGGATGTGGGCATCTTTAATACAGTTAAGTGCCTATACATGTCACGACAGGGAGCAGTGCAACAGAAGAGATGCACACAGTCATTGCACCCAGAGAAAGTACACAAAGACAGAGTGCACTGTGTATTAGACATCAGGGAACCCACGCTCAAGCTGCTAAAAGCCCCAGTCAGTGGCAGAGCTTCTGTCAGAGTGCGCAACAGGCCGTGATACACAGAGATACTGCAGGAGAACAGGTTTCATTGGTCTCAGAGTTCATTACACTTACTTGTTAGTAACACAAGACCACAGGGTGAATATTTGCAGAAGGGTTGTACCCATGACACCTTGTTAGGTGCCTGGTTTCTTCAGGGCAAGATGAGGTCCAAGTAGCTAGTCCTGTGCTCAGACAACTTCAAATCCAAGGCAAGAGGCAGAAATGGAGATGGACGACAAGAACAATGTCAGTATTCTCAATGAAACAACCCCAACACTTTTCAACATCCTACACTGGCTTTGCTTTCTGTATCAGTCCAGCACAAAGGATGCTCTTTGTCAGCTGCATGGCTTTGCTCACAGCTGCATTACCAACACAGCATGATTCCTCAGGCAGTCTGGTCACCACAGCCCAAGGTCCAGCTTCTCTTGTTCAACACAGAGCATTGAGTTTTACTTTAGATGTCATGGGCAGCACTAAGTGTTGCAGACCGCAAGATCACAGCCATGTCAAGGGATTGAAAGCAGGAGTTGCCAACACTGTTGTAGGTTATGGTGATATGGTGAGGACAACATATTTTTCGTATTTATCCATCCTAAGCCAGCTCTGGTGCCCTTGCTGTATTGATTAGAAGTTAGGTGCTAGTCCATTATGCCATCACATTTCCTTCTTTGGACATATCCAAGTGTACTTATGACAGGCTACTCTAGCTATTTCATGGTAGAACTGTCTGTGGAAGGAAGCAGAGGGGTGGGAAAGGGCTCTAGGAGACAAATTTTATGAGGAAGTAGGTAGGAGAGAGTCTGTAGTTTACTACATCCAATCTACAATTGCACACAACCACAGTGCCATGTCCCTGGAGAGAAAGCCGCCTTCTCTTGGCTGATAACTCTACAGTAGGCTATTTTTCTGTGGTCAAAAGCCTCCCTCTACAGACATTTCTGACCAGTAACAGACTATGCTTGTGTGAAGGTAAAGCACCTGAAGTGGGTTACAGTGGCCTTAGCTTCCCAACATGAGATCAGGTGTTTGCATACCTCTCAGATTCGATTTGTCCCTCCAGAAAATTCAGAGACGTTCCCTTTCTTTCAGACTCATGCCATTTCTTAGTCAATGTCATATATGTACACATATGTCAATGTCATATATGTACACATACATGTGTATACATACATACACATACATATGTACATGTATATGTACACATAGATATACCTATCTCACATATAGGTATATGTGAGATACCGAACAGAAAGACACAGAGAATTCAAGTGACTTGTTCTCCATCAAGGAGAATGCTGCGATGGATTTCAACAGACAAAACCCAACAACACTGATCAATAATCATCTGCAAGATGGACAACAGAGCATGAGAGCTAGGTTTTGTTCTTTCCCTGCTATATGAGTCAGCTGTTTGTTGCTTTTTTCTCCTTGCCACCTTTGCCCAGTGCATATTTTGCTAGCATTGGATGGGGGCAAGCTGATGGTCATGAATTGGTATGAATTGGTACTGACACATCCTTAGCAGCATACTGCCCACTATTTTGCAGCAGAAAGGACCCAGCCCCTAGCAAGGCATGTCTTGATCCAGTTTGGCAATGGATTTCCTCTACAGTGTTTACATAAGCCTTAATACAGTCTATACTGCCCTCCAGGGACTGGCAGCTCACCTGAGCTGTCTACCAACTCTCTGGAGTCATCCTGTCATCTGAAACCTCTAGAAATTACAGATGGTGGTCTGCATATAAGACCATAGAATATCTCAGGTTGTCAGGGACTTCTGCAGTTCTCCACTCCAGACTCCTGTTCAAGGCAGGGTCAAATAGATAAAGTTATCCAGTTGAATTCTGAATATTTCCAGGGACAGAGATCCCACACTGTCTGACCACTCCCGTGGTGAAAAATGTTTTCCTTACATCTAATCAGAATTTCCCTTGATGTATGTTTTTCCTGTTGCATCTTGTCCTTCCGCTGCACACCTCTGAGAAGAGTCTAGCTCTGTCTCCTCAGCACTGCCCCATTAGGTAGCCATAGGCAGTGATAAGACCTACCCTTCATCTGCTGTTCCTCTGGCTGAACAGACCAGTTTCCTCAGCCTCTCCACATATGCCCTGTGCTTCAGCTCCCAAAGAGCTTGGTGGCCTCCGCTAAACTCACTTCAGTTTGTTCCTCTGTCTCTTGTACTGGGGAGCCTCAGACCATGTGGGATCTCACAGTCCCAACTACAATGACTGTTATCATTATGATCACTGTAATCACTCCCCTCACACTGCTGGCTGCACTCTTGCCGATACAGCCAGCTGGCCTCCTGTGTTGCAGGGGCATACTGCTGACTCCTGGTTAACTCCCTCACACACTTCACAAGACTGGGTTTGCTTTCACTGACCTTTGTGATGTTCATATCAATCCATTTCTCCAGCCTGTCTAGGTGCCTTTGAAAGGCAGCTCTGCCCTCCGGTGTACTGCCTGCTCCCCTAGTCTCTCCCACAAATCTGCTGCATGGCCCACAGAACTACATTTTCCATGTGCAAATCAAAGCAAAAAGGCAAAAAGCGTGTGGACTGAACACCATTTTTGCAGGTGCTCTTCCAGAAGTTGCAACTCTTATCTTTTGAGTTTCCTCCAAACTGAAGGACACTTGGAGCAGCCAGGGGTTTGTGATTGACTCACATTTAGAACCGAGGCCACATTTCTTCGTTCTGTCCTAGAATTGGTTTATCCATTATGTTTTAAGAACATCTGCTATAGTCTTGGCATATTCATTATTTTCTACTCATTTGAGACATATCCAAGAGGCAAGACTGATCACAATAAATAAATAAATGCTCAAATGAGCCAATATGCAGGCTAAGTAATATAGATTTTCTTTCAAAAACAGATTCATGAAGCAACAGCTTGTATTATTATTACTAAAGCACTTTGGTTACGAGCAACTTAACAGCCATGACAAAATAGCAGCCTCATCGAGGAAGTGAGCCGTCTTGGAGACCACAAATGACTGCTGAACTGACAGAAAGGAAATAGCATGCATGCAAAAATACTGCTGGACAGTCAGCAAGAAAATGGGTCTCGAAGAGGCTCGCTCTGAGATCTCTAGAACATGGATATGGTCACACAGCATTGTGCTGAACTGCCTCCTTGGGCCACAACAAGCAGTTTTGGGGGTGTCCCCAGCTGTGACTAGCAGAGGTGGACTGGTCAAACAAGAAAATCTCATGAGAGGTTAAAATAAAATGGTCTGTAGAAAAATCACCCCCATTCCCAGTGTCTACATAGGGTAGGACCTTCCTCTTCCTCTTGGCCTCCATCCAACAGTTTTCTGTGTTGCAGCAAGGTCTGTACAGTTCCTTGGGGTTGATAGAAAATTCTCATCTTGTCTCCCACAGTGAAGATCTGACTCTGCACATCACTCCCTTCTTCTTTAGCTGCTTCCTCATGTGGATTGGCTGCAGATCACAGGCAGTTCCCCAGCTGGGCAATGCTGTGATGCTCTCATGGAACATGCAAATTCCTCGGTCCATGGCACAGTAAAAAGGGCATTTCCTTCTCACTTCCAAGCCCTCTGGAGGAACAGTGAATATCATCAGCTACAGATGTTAACCTGTCAATCTGGGTGTGACAAGAAGCATCCTAGAGCCAGTGTCCTGTCGCCTGGGTCATCAGTAGCCAAACCCCATGGCATGTCTCTGTGACCCCACCAGCTGCTGTGTGCCCCATTCCATCCCCTGGGTGACAGATACCATGCCTGTGTAGATTAGGGACAGGAGAAAACCTTTTATCTCAGTGCTTGGTGGTCCATCCCTGATGAAAAAGTGAGTATGAACTACTGCACCATTCTCTTTCCCAGGATCTTCCGGCACGCGTAGCTAAGGCAGAAGTCTACCAGAATCCCAGTGGGAAGGATGATCCCAGGAATTTTCTGTCATTACAGTTTGTTTTAACTCCTCTGTGAATCACTGGAAAGCCAGAAGGGGTTAACCTGTTGTATTTCAGACAGAAGGCTGGGAGTCCCAAGTCTCGGTTCCCTGTGCTCCTGAGGAGTGGTCCCAGGGATGATTTGCTCCAGTAGCCCCAAGAAACTCCCATGCCACAGGCATGCAAGGGTCAAATGTTGTTGATAGCCAACGGCAAACCACAAAACCAAACCATGAAAGAAGTAACCCAAAATATCTCGTGAAGGCTGAACACTTGCTTGCATGCAAGAGGAAAAGGACTTTTAAGATGACATCTAACAGATCATCTGAAATAAGTCTACTTATTACGACCTGTCCTCACCTTGTTTTGTTATTTCATTTGATTAATTAGTTCATCTGACCATTTCTGGAGCCTTGCCAGTGAACTCTTACTAGTAACTTTTGAGCAGCCAGAGACTTGTTGAATCATCAAATAAAAAAAAGCCCAGGCAACCTCCCTTTTCCTGCTGCCCTCCAGGAAAGGACCTGTTGGCATACTCTTGGCACACAGCAACAATTAGAGCTGGTCACATTTTCTAATCATTTTATGTTTGCTTAGAATATTTTCCATCAGAGAATGCCATTTAATCAAATGGAAAGCTTGACTGCAGGAAGATGTCAGTTTCAAGGACATTTTATAATTGAGAAAATAAAAAGTGAAACACTTTCACAATGGCAGAATATTTCACACTGATCTTTTTGAGATGTAACATAGACTATATTCTTTTGAAATTATTTGCCTCTAAAATATTTGATACTGATCAAACTGCAGTCCAGCTGGCATAAGCACATCTTGCATTTTCTTTTAACTGAAATTTTGTTTGACAGATCCAAACTGAAATTGGTAAAAATATTTTGTTTACTGTTTTTTGAGGGAACTGACAAAATATGATATGTTGCTCTGTTTCAAGCCAGAAACAGATGTTCAGACTGTAATATTATCTATCACATAGGAAGTCCCATTCCCAGATACTTTATACTTCATTGGTCTGTAAAGAAATTCACCCTGGCCCCGTGAAGAATAGCTGTCCTCTGCGTTGAGTAATCTGTCCTTGGAAGCACATACTGCTTTTCTTCTGCAGTGAAGATCATGATCCTGGAGCTGAAGGATTAGACACTCTAGCAGACTGATGCACAGATGCCCTCCAGATATAGGCAGGCGGAAAGAGGACAGTTAAAACATGTTGAACCAACACAGACACGATTGCACCAAGAATAAAACAGAGAATGTTCCAAGTCATCTGTGTCAGATCCTGGGTGTACTGTGTGCCCCTGTTCAGCAGGAGCATGGAACTGGGTTTCTGCTATGGCCAGCTGTAAAGGTAAACCTGCCTGCTTTTACCCTCCTTGTACCACCATGGTGTGGACCAAAGGATGGTCTCTTAAAGGGGGAATCAGGCTACTTCCAACCCAAAACACATCTTGAGGTAGCATCCACTAACCCTATTCAGCAACAGTGTGAGGGATGCAACGAGAAGGCTCCTTGTGCCAGGATGTGGCCTCTGCTACCTATATCTCAAAAAGTATTTACTTCTGCCTGGGAAAAGCTTCCCAATGCATGCAGTAATAGAGCCTCTTTGTTTACTATCTTGTACCTTCCACATATTTCCCATACCCTAAAGACTGCCCAGGTTTGAAGGGGAGGACCTAACCCTGCTAGCAGGGGCCTGAGAGCAATCTGTATGGGGAACAGGCTCTAAGCTGAATCCTTTGGGTATGTCCTTCTCTTCAGCTGCTCTTCTCATTCTCTGGTCTGCCCTCACAGAGGCTGCTCCCACACATTTGGAGTGAAAACAGAACCTCAGAAAAGCAAGACCTCAGTGCTGGTCAATGGGGCTCGTGCTGGACAGACCTGGGGCCTCATGGCACTGAGGACACAGTGGAGAAGTAACACAATGGTGCTTTCAGAAGGGAAGCTGCAGGCACCAGGACACACACTCCCTCTGTGCAACCCATGATGCCCAAGCCCCTGGCTCCCACCCAGTCCTGACGTCAATCTTCTGCTGAAGATTAGACATGATGCCCTCAGCCGATCTGGTTCAGCAAGATCAACAGGCAGTAGCCTTTTTCCTGCCTTGGGATCTCACCAGACCCAGAACTCCAAACACTTGCAACTATTTACTAAGCTCTCATACTGTTTGGGAGCTAGCTTAACATCCTTAGAGCTAGTATGAAGATCACACCTCTATCTCTGGGGCCTGTACTGCAGCAGAACATTGAACTCCTGTTGGACGCATTCAGGGAAAGGAATTCCTGACAACCAGCTGCAGCCCAGGAGGGCTAGTCTCTGCTGACTCCTGCAGTATTTAATAGAGAAGAATCAATGCCTCCTGAGTGCAATGTAGAGCAAGAGATCAATGCTCTGAATTACATGTTGGAGGGCTGTGACTCTCTGCTGGCTAGAGAGGAAGCCTTGGGAGACATACTCTAGCGTGCTTGAGTTGGGCTCTGTGCATCTGCAGCATCATCCAGATATTTATTCATGTTTCCTACGACATGTGCTGTAGTCCCTCCTAAGTGCCATGCCCAGGTGCATTTTCAGACTGCTCTTCCCACCACATATGCCTGGGCCTTTCTATTCCAGACATTTCTGCAGCTCAAAGTTGCCTCTGCAGCACTACAGTTACCTGGAGATTAGTGGGACCAAATGGTTAGGAACCTATTCTCAAATTCCCATGCCAAGGTGCTGCTGGCACTCTTACGAAGGCACTGAAGTGCCATCGTCACCTGTCATCATCAAGCGATTGTCAGCTGGGAGGCAGCTGAGAAAGGTCCCTTTGGCTGAAGGTACTCTATGCGTGCTGCTGCACTTCATTCACTTCAGCACCAAAGGGCAGGAAGAGGCATGAGCATTTGGGAGTGACTCAGGGGAGGGTGTGACAGGTCAAAGTGGAGCTTTTTCCAAGAACTGAGCTGCAGGGTGATGGCTGTTTCCTAAAGGATCCCTTAAGATTGCATTCTTGTTTTTTCTGGTAGGGAAGTTCTCTTGAAAATGAATTTCCTGTTATTTTCACTTCTTCCCTTATCCATCAGCACAAATTAGCTTTTCTTTGTTTTACCTTGGCTTTCCTCACCACACACACTGCTGGCCAGCTTATTCATCTGGAATCTGCCACGTGCTAACTGATCTGACTAGAGTTAATTAGTAATTATTTGTATTACTACAACCCTGATGTTATATGCACTGTGGGAATATAATTTAATTAAAACATAATATCAATCAGATGCATAAATTAAAATGTTCACATTTTAATATGAGCCCATTTTCTGTTTTCAGCTGTGTAAGCTGCCAAGCTTGGAGAAGAAAAAATCTGTTGCTACAGGCTGTCGCGCAGTAAGAAATGGGCAGTTATCCCAAATTAGGTGGAGAAATGGGGCTCACAGTTCCCAGATGTGGCTACTTTTAAGAGAAATTCTTTCTGAAAGGACTTTTAACAAGAAAAGCTGTGACTATACACGATTCAAGTTTGACAGTGTCTAGCAGAAAACAGTTTAACTACATTGTCTGTGAAGAACCATAACGTTATGTTCACTTTGACCTAGAGAACAGCTTCTTCTTTTACTGGAAGTTGAAATGCAACCCAGTCCCTTTATGGCCTCTCTTTGCCATTAATCTTTCTTCATATGCCTGGCATGTCTTCCACCAGCCATTTTTCTTTCCAGCTGAAGAGATCTAGGACAGTTAGCTTATTCTTTGTGCACAAGCTGGTCTGTAGCTTTGTTTCCCTTTCTGAGCCACTTCCAGAGAGGGGAGCAGCACTGCAGGTGCTATGGCAGATAGTGGACGCAACTCCGACACATATGTTACATATTAGACAATGAGCCTCAAGGAAGGCCCATTTTCCCTGGTGCTTTTAGGTTGGAATACTTCAGATAGGGTGTCCTGGGTTTGGCCAGGACAGGGTTAATTTTCACCGGACTCCAGGAAGGGGCACAGCCGGGGGGTGGGGGCTGACCCCACCTGGCCAAACAGAGCCCGGTATTC
>Ga0065711_1026214_pt1 | contig 92156 bp, 39 predicted proteins | sample Hoacrofraction12_FD_59098 | JGI IMG/M metagenome (GOLD analysis project Ga0065711, IMG submission 59098) | Hoatzin crop microbial communities from Cojedes, Venezuela - Epithelial fraction 12 v2 (version 2) | ecosystem: Host-associated > Birds > Digestive system > Esophagus > Crop | place... | reverse complement strand
GGGGGGGGGGGGAAGGGATATCTGTTAGAGAAATCAAGCTCCAAAATATTATTTTTGCTTATCTAACAGGAGATGTGCTTGCAGTCCTAATTACACTTTTGAAAGGTTAGGGTAGTCATCATATCGTAATTTCATTGAGTATCTCTTTGTAGATGTGCCTAGCAGAACAGCCAGCCTCCCAAAAATCACTGCAGTGAGGGAAAAACACTTCCAGCCCTGGAAACATATTGTAAATCATATGTCTTTAGTAGACTGCATCCTGTAATTACTCTTAACCGTAGGTTGTTTCTTCCTCTTTCTCTCTCTAGGAGCTATGCCGTCAGCGCATGGCAGTGAAAACGTCTGATCGCCCGGAGCCCCTGCATCCTTCTCGAATAAACAGCGTTTCTTCACAGTTTAGCGATGGGCCCATTCCCAGCCCCTCGGCCCGGAGCAGCACGTCGTCCTGGTGCGAGGAGCCGGTCCAGTCCAACATGGACATCTCCACTGGTCACATGATCTTGGTAAGGCGTTTTTGTCTTCAAGGCGTGAGAAATGCCATCAGGATTTAAAGTACGTGCTCAGCTTTTGGAAAGACATAGCTTTTAAAGGAAGGGAAGCTGTCTTTTCACAGATAAAAAAAAATACTCCTGAGCTTTGTCAGTAATCTTGGCTTTGTATAATTAAAACTAAAGGGATTTTTATTTCCATTTCTTTTTCATTATATTGGTTTTTTTTCCTCTCTGGGGAACATTCTTGTATCTTGGACATATGAATTGTTTGCATGCTTGCTTTAAAAGAGACAAGCCTTGCGTTGTCCTTTTGTCCTATTTATTTATGTTTACCTCAGCTTGGACAACTGAAGAAAACTGCTAAATTTTTGATCCACTTGCTGCTTTTTCTTGTGTACCTTTAGTGTGTGGAGGTGTTCTGAGCTGAGATGGCAACAGAATATTAGTGATAAAGAACAATGTATTTTCTATTACCCTTAGAAAAGAAATGTGAATTTTGAGCCTAGCCTGAATTTTGTTGTACTTGGCTGGATTTCTTTCAGGCTGGCTTCTTTCTATGTTTGAAATAATCCAAATATATTCTATTAATGGAGTCTGTCTGTGTTGGAAAACTTGGGTTACTTCCAAATACAACTTGCAACCAGTATCAGTGTAGAACATGGACACATGAAGATCTGTGTATGAAATAGCTTTAGCAGCCCAAGACAGTCAAAGCCCAGTGGTTTGGACTGGTTGCAGCTTGTTTTTATCTTGCTCTCTGTTAGTGTCCTGCTAGGAAAGCTGTGGAGTAATCCCCCTTTTTTTTGTTTTTGCTATATTTTCCTCATCCTTTAAATATTTGCTGTCTTGGTAGAATGCGTTGAAATTAGCTGAGAAGTTGGGTGACAGTGAAGACGATGAGCCAGGTGTTACTTTGCTTTCTATATTTGATTTCTGCTGTTTGTGAGTATGGTTGATCCAAAGTAAACACCCTTGTCCGTTGGTAGTGTCGCCATGCATTTGGAAGCTTCCCTGTTGGTTGGTTTGTGCACTACTGAGAAGACTCACCAGTGGAGTGTCTCAGCAGAAAACTTCTCTCCACCGTGCCATACTTTTGGGTCGTAATTTTTCAACTTCTTTCTCTCTTTTTCTGGACTTAAATTGGAAAGTGCTATCTTCTCGGATATTTTTCAAGTTCTTAGAAGGCACCTCACCTAATGGAGAATGGAATGAAGTCAGGCAAAACCCAAAGAGCTAATTTGACCTCAGCCAAGTTGCTGACCTTCTTAGAAGGGCAGGTTTGTAAACCAGATGCTTCATCAGAGTATGTCATGCTGAGTAAATACTTCATCCCCTGCCTATTCCCCCCCAAAAAAGGAGTTAATTAAGTATTATGTTAAAAGCTGGTATACAAATGCAGTTTGGAAAGGTTGCTCCCATGGCAGTAAATCATTTGTCATACTTTTTACTGTCCCACTTTTGCCTAATTCGAATTAAAATTCACTTGCTTTCATAGTTAACTTAAAAGCTCACGTGAAAAAGAATAACCTCAATTGCCCATCATCAAAATAAGTACAGACTCTGGTGATAAGGTTCTAAGGCAATATATTTGTATGGAAATAAGAGCAAAATTTCCTATGTAATTGGAAACATACATTTAATATTTGCAAACAGTTTCAGCTACTTTAAATGGAGTAAAATTGTTTTCAGTTATGTTATTGGGAAAAATATAAAATCCCAAATTGAGCTTAAAGGGGAGAAAGTTGCATATAGGAACCACTTACTCTGGCTCTGGGAATCTCTGCAAAATTTCAAGGAAGAATTGTCTTCATGTGGCGATAAATAAACTTCAAAAAATGGTGTTTGGTGTCCATAATTCAGTCAGTCCTGTTTAACCCTGAATGAACTCATACATATGTTAGCTATCTAACAGCATGTGTTACATCTTAGATGGTGAGGGTTCAAAGAAGGGTAAAAGAAATGCTGTAGTGTCTTGAGAGTACAAACCACACAGAGAGAGTAAAAACAGTTAATTTGTTTAGTCTAAACTGAACAAACAAAAATCAGTGATTCAGGGGAGTCTGTCTATGTGCTTTGAATTACAGGATGGGGGAAAATTGTTCTTAATAGACGCAGATGATACAATTAGGAAGAAAATATGGGTTAGAATCAAAAGGATGCATTTAGCTTGGATATCAGGGCAAGCCTAATGGGAGGGTCAGGCAGGCAGTGGCGATGTTTACTTAAGGGAAGTAGTTAAACCATAAATTCAAGATTTGCCAAAGGCGAAGCTAAGTTAGGTTTACGTAGGAAGATCGGCATCGCTCAGCTACAGCACTGAAGCAGATGATTGGACTTGATCAGAAATGCTTGTGTTTTGTGTCACCCTGGGTCACATTGATATTGGAGAGCCAACCCAATTTATGTTTTGCTCAAAAATAAATGCACATATCTGTAATACGTTATTTGCCTGAATTTCTCTCTGTCTGGAGACGCTGTGGCTTGTTGGACTTCAGCAATAGAAGAGGTTGCAGAGCTGAGCTTTTCCTGCCCTTGCCCTGCAGCTACAAGTCGAAGAGAGCGAGGGACCAGTTTGTGACTTTTATACCGTTCTTCCCATTGCCTGCTGCCACAGTCCTCTTCTCTTTTAAATTTTGTAGACATTTTCCGTGAAAAATATCACAGCGCCTAAAAAAGCAACGAGAAATATTAGCAAGGGCTCTAGTCAGAATGGCAAATGCCATCTGCTTTGCAGGGTAAATGCACTTACAGCTCTGTAAATGTGTTTTTCAGCTCCACAGTGTGCAGCGAAGTAGCAGTTAGCTGAGCTAGGACTTCTCAGTTTTTATTGTTCGTAGGTGCCAGGACCTCTCCAGAGAATACAAAACAATGGATTGCTGTATGAAGTGCCAGCAGGAAATTTTTAATTTTGATTTATCAGCAAAATAAATCTTGAAATCTTGAATGAAAGTATCTTGGAAGAAATGTGTCTGCCACTGCTGAATGACTCGATGTAGTCTTGCTCAGAGGTAGCGTTGGTCAGAAACATTTCTGTAAAGCTGTTTAATTTGCTGGAAAATGCTAGCAGGTCGTACCTGAAATGATGATGTCCAAGCCACCTCAGCTTTGGTTTTATTGGGGTATGCTTGGCCACAGGTACTGTTTTCTTGGAGGACTTGCTGCTTGTGGTTAGCCCGTTGTTCATAGTACTCAAGGCCTGGAGCAACCAGGAGTCTTCCAAACCCATGTGGCTGTGGGGCAGCCTCCTCACTTAGACTGAAACCGGTCTTCCAGAGAGAAAAATCCTGCATTTCTGGCCACCTTCCTGTGCAGCAAAGGCAATGTCTCCGCGCTGCTGACAGTAGCATGAGGTGGTTTGTACTGTTGGCAGGAGGAAGCAGGGAGGACTCAGGAGGCCCAGAAGGGCAGCGCTAACAACATTCAGAGTTTGTTGTTTTTTTTTTTTTTCCTTTTCACGTTCGTTTTCCTCACATTCATAGCAGGAGGATGGCCCATATGGCACTTTTTGAGTCTGTCTTTCTGAAAGATCCAAGCGCTTTGGGAAGTGTAACGAGAGGAGCATGTTTTATGCAGTCGTGTTTGCGGTGCTGACGGGCTGGTTTCAGCAGGAGCAACAACAAAGAAGTGTCCTCGTTTCGGTCACCATTGGCCTTGCAAGAAAACAGTTGTTCTTCAGAAGGTCACAGCTAGGGAAGAACTAGGAACTTAGAATGAGATTTCCATCCGCTTTATTCACATACGTGCATCTATATTTCAAGTGCCAAGAGAAGCCTTAATAAAGTGCAATGCCTCCCTTTGTAGTCCAGCAAGAAAACCAGAGAGGTTTGAAGGTGTCCAGGAGAGATTTAATCTCCCTGACTCGGGCTCCTCACTTATACCTACATTTTGGGCACTTAATGAAGTGGTGTTACTGACTTGAGTCCATTAATACCCCTTCTGGGTGGTGAAGTGAGCGGGTGGCTGGGAAGGTCGCCAGAGAATGGGGCAGGGTGGGTTTCTCTCGGGCGGTCTCCTGTTCTGCCTGCACCATCCCACCAACATCTGTGGCTTGGATGAAGCAGTCTCCTTTGCTTGTGCTGAAGCACAAGTCCAGCAAGTAAGTTTGGTAGGTTGGATCCCACATCTGCTTCGTATATTACCAGGCTTGTTTGGTTAAAATAATCTTTTATGAGTTTTTAAATGAAGAAGAGTACTGCAAGAAGGGAGCGTATGCTTTTGAAGATAACATTTTGAGGTTGTTATCTGAATACCATATATGAGAGGGAATTTGCAGAAGCAGAAGTGATTTTTCTGTGTTTGGGTGTTGTTTTTTTTCCTTGTAAAGACAGACGTACAAAATTTGGAGCATTATACATAAATTGGAATTTCAGAAAGTGTGAATTTACAAAAGGTCCCCTTCAGTACTTGTTTAAGCTGCAAGTGAGGAGTCCTCTCCCTGAGGGTATGAGACTGCTGTATGTATTGGAAATAATGATAGCCTGTGATGTTTTGTGCATACTGTACTTTCCAGGAGGAGAAAAAAGTTTCATAACTGGGCTGAACGAGGCAGTGGAGCAAATGAACTAGAGACTGAAATCTAGGGCCTCACGTCTAGGAGGTCTAAGCCGACTTGATCCCCTTGTCTTTGGCAGTACGCCTGCAAAACCCAAAGGGCTTTCCCCATAGAGAAGTGAAGGATGGCCTCGTGTGAGGACTTTGTGTCAAGAGAAAGTTCTGGAACAGGTTGTGTCCCAGTAAGGTGACACAACCTGGTCTGGGGGACATGGGATGAAGATCTGCCAGGAAAATGGTCAAACCCAAGGTGCAGAATTTTGCATCCACTTTGCTTTCGATGCTGAACCAATGGCAGGATTGCTGGCGCACTGAGAGGGATAACAAGGAGGGAATAGTTTCCAAGATTGAACCTGGGGGTGTTTTATAACATTGGTATCCTGTAGTCTCTGCATAGCAACTTTTTGATGCAATTTTATAAGCAATTTTCCCTCACTCTCACTTATGAAAATAATCTCTGTTTGCAATGGGTCTATGGGGTAGCTGCTATAGATTTTCTTTTAATTGAAAATGGAAGAGTGTAGAACTGAGTGACAGAAGACACATTCCAACAAGAAAAAATATTTGTTAAATCCTCCACTACATTTTACTGAAACTCCTTGATTTTATTCTTAAAGCTACAATAAAAGCATGAGCAAAAGGCATCTAAACACGCTTTGCTAAATAAACTCCAGCCTGTGAGGACCGATAGCACTGTGCTAGATGCAGGCATACTTTGCACCTTGAGCTTAACCCATATATACACAAGACCTTTCCTAAGCGGAGGAGCGTGATGCATGGTACGAGTGCAGTGTGCTGCCCGGGGACAGATGCCGCAGAGGGATTAATGCGAGCAGGGACAAAGAGGGGGAGTGCAGGTACAGAGAACAAGGTCTTTGTCGCAATTGTGGTCTGTTTGACTATTTAGTGGGTTTTAAAATTTTTTTGTTTTCCCACCATTTGCTTCTACCACTATTAATTTCTCTTTAGTTCTTTATGAATTTCAAGAATATAAATACTCTGTTTAAAAAAAGCGTACAACTGAGAAAATGAAGGACAAAATCCTCCCTCGCATGGGAAGGGAAACAAGTCAGTGGCAAAGTTTAGCTCAAAGCATAAACTCCTTACACATGTGCTAAGTGGATCTAAATCCTAACTTATCTTTTAGCTGTGCCAGTATAAATAGTTGTAGGAGTCTCATGAAATGTAAGTCCCAAGCAGGCTTTGGCCCTAAAGGCCATTTCATCACGAACAGTCAGACAAGAGAGTCACAAGGCAAAGGGCTGTTGTGTATCGCATCACTCAGTGACAAGATGGCCAATATCCCAAAAAGACATAAATTCCGGGGGGGGGGAGGGAAATTTTCACCCATCTCTGCCGAAGTTGTGCTTTTAGGGACAAGTAGAGCTGGTTGCTTCCTGAAAGATCTTCTGCTGCTGAAATGGCATTTGTCTCTTCGTTTTAGGTTTGTTTTTTTCCTCATGCAATGTTTATTTTGAAACATTTGCCTCGGTTTGTTTAAAGCCAGGGCTTGAGATATAGGAACAAAGAAAAGCTACAAAGAAAAGTGCAAAAAAATCTCGTTGCATATGAAAACAGCTCTACTAACAAAGCCATAAATCTAATAAATGAATGTATGTACTACATATATTTCATCAATAAAACTCAGGAAAAATATTCACGAAGAGGTTACCCTTTGATTCTTCCATTTTTATTTGTTTCATGTTCAGTTGCCTCCCTTTTTCTATATTAATCTTGTTGAATGGGCCTTAGGAAATAACGACAATTACACAGTCAGTATTAAATCAAGAAAAACATTCCTCTTGAACACGGTATGAAATTAATTTCAAAATATATTATTTTTCCTAAATTCTTCCATGTCAGTTCTGTTCCCCAAATGTATTCATGATCAGAAATAACTCGCCAGATTTCTGGGACTACATCTTGGTCTGTCGTTTGAGTGTGAGGTGTTTATTCCAGCTTTGTTGAAGCTGCTTTGGTTGAACACTTTTAGTCACCATACATCATTCCCTAAGGCTTTTGGTAGAAAGATGAAGAAAACATTTCTATTAATATTCTAGAGTACTAATTTTAAAAGCGTTACATTGGGAGGAATACATGACACAAAACTAGCTTATGCAACTACATGCACAAAGTAAAAAGAAAAGATCATTGCCAGGCTGGAACAAAACTTGGTGGCTATCTGAACTTTTTTGCTGTTTCTTCCAGCTTTTTTCAATTTCTAGAGAACATCCAGGTAATGTCATAACAAGATAAATACCAGTTGTAGCAAGTAGCAGGAGGTGCTAGGAAGTAATTTAATGAAAAAAAATCTGTTTTTTGATACTTCAGATTGAAGACAAGGGTTGTTACTGGGTTCTCAGCTGCTTCTGAAGTCTCATTTAGTGGCAGAAACCAGAGGTGAACACTCATCTAGGAGACTGCTGATCTTGTCTTTGGGCTCCAAATGCATCCTCAATAATGAAGTGCTCTTTGCTGTATTTGTCCTGTTGTGCATGCTCACATCATGCATGAAGTCGCTGATAACTCATTGTAGCAGATGTAGCAGTTAGTCATAGTTTGGGTCTAACAGATGGAAATGCCTATTCGGAAGGAGGAGGATACTGGAAAGAGGGTGGTTCAGGAAGACCTATCAGGCAGGAGGCCCAAGATGGTAATGCACGTCACAGAGTGTTTCTGAGCTGGTGGCAGAGTTCAGACATGAGAAGGAGGTTGGTTTTGACTCACTGTGGGATAAAGAAACGGCTCACACAGGTTGCAGGACATGGTGCACTGCTAAGATCAAATGACATGTGGTAAACGGGACTATGACTTCAGCGCTTCTGAAAACACGTAACAGTTCAGGATGAAGCTGGGACTCACTTTGTGGTACTTACAAAGAAGGGACACCATAGTGGCACTGTGTTTTCGCACTGTTACACCAGTTGCCATTTAAGATACCCAGGAGAACTCCAGTGGTATTTTGGGGAGCTCCTTCTCTTCATGGGGGCTACGCCAGCAGAAGTTTTTGGAAGTGGTCTGGTTAAGATGCTATTAGTAATGAAAACGCCTTAATCCATCCATTGATTCAACAAAGTCTGTTTGTGCTCGTCTTCAGGGCAAGATAAAAAAAAATTTATACTTTGCTTTCTGCAACTCTTTCTGGGATTAGGCCTTAACTTGGCGGTGTTTTGTGAGTAAAGTATCAGAATTTGGGTGGTATTTGGAAAATTTAATGTGTAGGACACAGGCAGAATGCTCCTGTGACGATCAAATTTTGCATATGCACCCACGACGCAGCTGTGGAAACATTTTTAAAGAAGGAGATAAACATTAAAATAATCTGTGAAGTTTGCTTGTGGATGACATAGTATTTGCTGTTCCGTAAAGGAGGACTATGTTACTTTTTGGTCAAAACCAGATAAAGTCTGCTACCCTCAAATATTACAGCCGTCCCCCGGTATGTCTTTATGAAATACACATTTTTGCTATGAAATTGTCTTCTTTATATAACTCTTCTTTTGTTTCAGACTAGAGTAATATCTTTTCAGTTTTTCTAGTTGGTAGCTCTCCCTGCTGTCCTGTCTCCCTCATCCTCTTGTCCTAAACTCGTGTGCTAATGCAGCCTTAGGTTGCCTGGCTGACGGAGAAAACCCTGTTCATAGCAGGAGAGAATTACGAGTTGCCTCTTGTTTCTGGCTGCTCGCTGTACCATTGCACTGAACCGAGAACAGAAGGGAGGGGTAACAAACCCCTCACCAGCCATGACCTGTTACTGCTCCAGGAATTATTCTCTGCCCTTTTCTTTTAGCAATGGCTATGAGGGCTGGTGTCCAGGTCCGGAAATGTTTCTGTCCTCAGTCTGGTCAGTAGTAAATCCATTAATGTCTGTTGAAGACAGTTGGTTTCTGGATTTGATGTGTCTTTAAAAAAATACTTCTGTGACTATGTATCACAACTGTGTTATTTTTAAGATGAGTTATGTGAAGGTTTGGCTCCTTCTGACCGGGCTGTTTGTACTGTCTAAAATATTCCCGTGAGCATCCACTAACCCTGCTGCACATAGCAGCTAAGCTCTGGTAGCTGTCGGAGTGCAGTGAATTGAAGCACATTTCTGTACTTCTTTTATTAAATATGTGCACATGCAACACATTTCTTTAAAGAAAACAAACAAAAAATGACAACATCTCCTGTTCAGATACATTATGTTTATACTCTGAGCATTGAAGAGAGTCTGGTAATTACAAAGCTGTCTAAGCATTTTTGTTTATAAATTGAAAAGGTACTGAACTTGAGAAAACAAATACAGTCAGCTATTTAGTACTGGCTAGTTCTTATATTCTTTTCATATTTAATTTAAGTGGACTTTAGCTGGTTCCACATAAAAATATTGAAGGACTAGCAGTGCACACCATGATTTGTGTTCTTGCTGTCATCCAAATTCACAGAAAGAAGGAAACATATTAAAGAAATTTGATAAGACCAGGTGGTCTGAGTGAATAAATTCCCTTTCATTAACATATTCCCCTTATTAACTCTGTAATTAATTGTACATAGCTAAGGAAAGCTATGGAAATTGCATTTTGAGATGTATCAAAGCTGACTTTATGCTTCAGACTTCCATGCAATTTACTATTAATGAAGCAAGAGATGGAGGCCCCAAATCTATAATTATTACTTACTATTTGAATGACAAGCAAAGAATTTTATCAGCACAGTTTCAAATGAAAGGGGATTAGCAGCTAATGTTGAAATTGTTAATCTTTCTTATTAAAATAATTTTGACGAGAGTGTTTAGCCTGAAAGAGGTTTCTGGAACATCATTTACCATTAAAACAGCTATTTTCTGAAGCTCAGTGTGAATTTGTCTAAGTTTGACAGCAGGGTGCAAATATTTTTTAAATGAATGAATATTTTATGGGAACTAAGGCTGTTCATGTGTGAGCTGATGCCGAGCTGCTTGCTGTGTGCATATTCCTGGAATGTGTAGCAGGATGGTAGTTCAATATCCATCTTACCAAAATGAAGATGTCTACTGAGATAGCAATGGAAAAAAGCTATAGCAGAAAAATCTGAGAACTGAAATTGCACCCAAGGCGGTATCTGCGCGCGACTGATTAGCAGGTGGGAGCCCCCTCAGAATGGGGCCCTAGATCTTGGTGATACTTTTAGGACACAGAAAAAGCCTATAATTACACTTGGTAACAATGTTACTTCATGTTTAGACAGGCCTGCTTACCCCTTTAAATTGTGGTAAGTTTTCAGTTTTCCTGTGTTTTTCTTAGTGTCATGTACCTCAAGGTGAGTATTCAGTGGTGGATGCTTTATACCCACATATATGCTTGTGTGCAAATACCATATACAGCAACAGTATCCTCGTATAAGTGTAGATAAATATTTGTGAGCAGGGATATAATATACATGTCTTTTAAATATTAATGAAAAACTACTTGACATTTTAAATTTTAAAACTTGTCCTTGCAACATTTGCAATCTCCATCTTGTACAGCAGTGTACAAATGAAGCTGACAGGGTTGTTTTCACTCCTCGGGATGAGGAAATTGCAAATATATAGTGACGTAAATGGTGAAAAGCAAAGCAGTGACAATTTACAAAATTTAATTTGCAGTGGTCTCAGCCACGTAAGTACGAGCAGGGATGTATCTTAAAGAACACTACTAATGTGCCTGTGTCCGATTACAGAAAAAAGCTAGTGTAAGAGGTGTCAGGTGTCTTTGCCAGTGACAAATCTTTACCAGCAGAATAGAGATCACAGAATCACAGAATGATAGAGGTTGGAAGGGACCTCTAAGCTTTACCCCTGTGCAGACTTGTGGGAACTTCATTTGGTTCACTCAGGAAACAGGTTACAGAACTAATTTGTATCTATAGTGCTACAAGTGTTACCTTGCAACAGGCTTGCAGACAGAGTGGTATTGTAGCAGAACGTGCCATAGACTGTGTGGTCACTTCATTCACTGACAAAGTCAAAGGCTTTTTAGCTTAACCATGGTGATTGTTAAATAGCATGCAATGACAGTACCTGAAGAAGCAGTTTCATCATAAAAGCGTGTTTTGTATGTGTTATAATTATGTGTTAGGTCTGGTGAAAGACATCATGGGTTCTTCTTAATCTGTAAGGATCACAATAAACCATGTAGACCACAACAGCAGGAGACAGTCGCCATGCCAGCGCGGTAGGCTGGCATGGTGAAGAGGTGGAATTGGTAAGGATGAAGCTAATGCAGAATCCGAAACCCAAGGTTTTCTAAATGCAGGAGTATTTCTGATGCAGATATTTATCTACTGCTTTGGCAGGAAGGCACCCAGAAGAGTTGGTTTGATTAACCACAGTGACCACACAGAAACAGGAACATAAAATCCCCAAGACAGTGCTGGCTCATAGCGGGGGGATGTCTCGCTACTGCTCAGGTGGGCATGTGTGATACCTGCCTGAGAAACGTGCTTTCTTCTTTCCTCATTGCCTCCTTTCACACATTGCTGTCTTTGTTTGCATTAGACTAGTTTGGCTGAAATCATTTTAATAGTTAATTACTGTTAGCGTAGTGAATATACTAAAAGTGCCTAATATGTTCTTTCTTCTGGAAGCCCAGAAATTACTTTTGTGTCATTTAAAGTTCTGCTGGAGTCAGGAAAACTCTGCAGTATCTGAGGGCATGCACCAGCCTTAGAGTTATCGTATACATGTCCTCACAACTGAATTTTGAGAAACTTTGTCCTTCAGATAGGATTCTGGGGCCTGATATAAGAAATTTTGATTAAAGTCACTAGGAGCCTTTCAACTGACTTCAGTAACCAAAATAATAATAAACCAGCTCTTACATAGCACTTTTGATCAGTAGGTTCAAAGCTCTTTCTAAAGGTCAATATTATCCTGTCTTTTTAGCCCAGGAAGCTCAGGCATAGCCAAGGAACTGGCTTGACCAGGAATAATCTTAAGGTCAGAAGCAGAGCCAGGAGTGTCTGGTGTCCCAGTGCTCTGCTCTCACATCTAATCATATTGGCTTCAATAGAAAAAGGATCGTCTCAAAGGGTAATATTTTTGCCCTTTTTTGTCCCTCATTAGTATTTTTTAAGACATAGAAGTATGACATGAAAGTATAAAGGATTTCTGCACCTGGGTTTGTCAGGTTTGATTCTGTGAGTTTAGTTTTGTCCTCATTATTTAAGAGCAAACTTCCATATTTGGAGAGCTGGCTGGAAGATATGAAATACACATTGGAAAAGCTTGTGAAAACCACACTGAGGATGTGTAGTCTATAGTCAGTTACCTATATGAAAAGGACGACGTCTACTCATTTTTGGAGCCTCTTCTGAATTGATGGCAGTTTTCATCAAGAATATATTCCCAGTCTGCTAGATCCTTAGCCATCGCACACATGCACATGCACACATGCACTGAATTTATTTTGCTTTTTTTCTTATGCTTAGCAGTAAGCTGTACTTGTACTGTCTACTCAGAACTACTACTGTCACTCTCTCAACATTTTCTCCTTGGTTCAGCATGTGAAGGGAAGTGTTCCAAGGAAAAGAAACAGCACACGAGGAAATGTTGACAGTTATCAGTTATGACCAAAATTCAATTCTTCCCATATCATTTTCTTCATTTGCTGTGTTCTGTTTTTTGTTTCTCTGGTTTTCTTTCTTTGCAGTACAGCATCTTGGCTTCTTTCATCATTTCACTTCTTTGTTGACCTCTGCAGTCTGTTCTTGGCTTCTTTTTTTTCTGTCCTCTTGCACATTGTCTTTCCCTTGTTCCTATTTTGTGCTCTGTCACTTGAGATATTCTTGTCTGTGGATTAGACCAGTGTTCTTCAAACTGCTTTAAAGTGTTTTCCCTTACTGTCTTCCATGGAAACCCAAGAGTCCCAGGAGTAGGTAGGATGTCTTCAGCTTACGCACTTCTAAGGTTTTTCCATCACTTCACAATCCCTTTTGAATGCTTTCATGAGAGAAATATTTGAGAATCATTGAGTTAGGCCAACCTCAGCTGAAAATCCCATGGAGCATAGATAAAAGCCTACCTAAAAAATGGAACACTTCATCTAGATTGGGGAGCTGGGTAGATGCCAGCTGCATCTTTCTCATGGCCAGCATTGCAGTCTCCTGCTGTGTGTTGGTTTGACATGGCTGTGAGTGTGACGTGGAAGGGATAGGGCAGAAGTCAGGCATGTCTTCTCCCACAGTCGTTTGCATTAAGTCCTGAAAGTACTTCTGTGGAAACAGAGTTTTTTCACTGCTTACTCTCATCGCTGGCAGACTCTCTAATTGGGTTGCTTCTCTGCAGTTTGCAGTGTGCAAACATGGAACTTCCTAGGTCAGGGATGTGGTTCCAAAATGGTCTTGAGTGCGAGGATTTGAGCTTTGAAGATGTTTGTGGAGTTTGAAGTTTCCTGGCTCTGGCTGTTACCAGAGTTTTCTAAGGAAAACGCTGATTATCCAGTCTGTTCTTTCCCTGATTTTTCTTGCAGGTGACCATATGTTCACTTGTACTTATGCATATTCTGCCACTCAGCTGTGGGTATAGCGTGGATTGCAAGACTTCTTGAATTTCGTATTGCATATTCTCAATTTTCACACAAATCTGTGTGTGTTTGTGTACAAACTATCTCACTATCAGTTTTGATACCCTTTTTTTCCCCCTTCCCCAAAACCCACGGAAAAGCAGAGGGGTTTTCCTTTGAGTCATGATTTGTGCATGGGGAAGCACCCTTTCACTTCTATTCACACATTTAAGAAGAGTAGTAAGAACATTACTGCTTATCCCTTTGCTCTAGCAGGAATGTTATGTCAGTAGAAATAATATTTTCCTTTCTACCCTCAAGATGGCCACTGTCTAGCAGAGGCATAATTTGCCAGGGTTTCTATAAATCACATCATGTGCTGTATCACTTTGATGTACTTGGTCATGGTTGCCTGGGTTTTCCCAGTCTCATTATCTCTGGAGAACTTGACCACGCTTGAAGAGAAGATGATTTTTAAACATGACGTTTTCAGAATTCTATATTTATCTCTTGGTAGTTTTTATATGTGGTAAATGAAGATGACTGTACAAGTGCTCTGAAAAGAAACACAGACTTTAATTCATTAAAATCTAAATTTGCAAATAGAGTACCCAACCGGGAACCCGAATTTAGATGCTTAATTGAGTTAGCGGGGTTTGAAGAGGACGAAGGCAGGGAATTTGGTTTTGTGTTTTCAGCTAGGTAAATAGTGTGTAGTAATATATTTTTAAAGTTTTCATTTCAGACATACAATAAATTAGAAGGCATATGAATGAATCACAAATATGTCTTGGATTGTGGTATGATGTTCAAACCATTAGTAAAAAAATGAAGTGAGAAGAAGGAACCATCTGAAAAAGAGCTTTATTGTTTAAGAAGAAAATAGCACTTTCCTGTGAGAATAGAATAGGATGTTGATACTTACCACAAGTAGCCAAAGGACTTGATTTGGGTTGTTTTTTGTAGTCGTTCTGCTACTTTTTATTCAGCTATGTAGCTTGTGCTTGTGCTTTTGCTTTTTAACAAAGCTACCAGAAGCACTTCCCAAAATGTCTCAGTTGACAAATTCAGCTGACGCTGGCCTTGGCATCAGTTCCCATACTGCACAGTTGTCTTTAATGGGGAGGTTTGGGTTTTTTTTGGTTTGGATTTATGATTTTTTTTAAGAAGCGTAACAAAATATCCCATGCTGTGAAATAGCAGTATTTGGCTAAGAGATATAGCTCTTCATTTTTTGAAAGAACATTCTTCCTTTATTTAAAGGCTATTTATTATTTAAGATTTTTGTTGTGAAATCCACCATAAGAAATACAGAAAGCTTAGAAACTGATTTTGGCTAATTCATCTTTTAAATCTTTATCGTTTAGTTTGGCATGTTGTTGTATAAAGAGAATCTGCAAAGTGCATAAATTAAATTCCTGTACTCATCAGCCACTTAAACCCTGTACTTCCAAACAAAACCCCCAAACCAAAATCTGTTCTAATTCCATTAGAGTCAGAACATTTGGTATGCTCTGATTACAAAAATGTTACCAGATACAGATTCATGAACGTTGCATGACCTTTAGCCCTGTCCATAAACGTAATCATGGGAAAAGGAAAAAACAGTGGATAAGACGACTGAGTTCTGAATTTCCCTGCAAAATAAGTGGTTTAGGAGCATATTCTGTGACCCTAGGAAATTCACTTCCATGTTGCTGCCCCTTCGTTTCCCATCTGTGAAAAGGCAATGATACTTGTCTCCCCTGCAGAAGTAATGTGGGTACTTTCAGAAGGTTGGACGGAAGGAGCTATAGAAATAGAGAGACTGTAAGGGAGCAAATTATATTCCTTTTATGGTAATCATCTTCTCCTTTTTGTTGAGGTTTATTTAAAGCAAAGTAATTGCAGGGGTGAAACTTCACAGGCATAATTTAGATTTCAAGAAAGGGGGTAAGGAGGAGGAGGTGGAGGTGGTTGTATTTTAAGGCCCAGAAGACACCATTAAGTAGCTGATAATCCTTGAGAAGGGATTCTTTGTATAGTGAATTTCTTTAACTTCTGCTATATTTAGAGAGCCAGGTAGAGTAAATATTTCATAATTAAGCATTGTAATTTTTTTTAATGTTTAATTTCTTAGCCACGTTTCCTTTCAAAAGCATACCTGCCTCCATCATTCCCAATTCAAGCAATGTTTAGCATCACATGTATTTTCCCAAGATTTCCTCCAGTACTGAAAACCTGTGTCTGTCCACACCAGGTTGTATCCAGCCATTTCATTGAGATTTCACTGAGCACCTTTGGCAGCTGGGAGCTGTAAGAAAAGGGATTAGTGAGTGTTTGTCTGACACACACTGATCCCAGCACCTGCTGATTGGATTGAAGTAATCCTTTTACAAGTTACAAAACTCTATTATCAGAGCATTAAGAGAGGGGGAGGCAGTGATATACCCTACATCAAGGGTATATTAATTTAGGTAAACAGAACATAAGTTGCCGTTTAATGTACTTGTGAATTACAGTCATTCTCGCAAAAGTTGCATGATAGTCTAGTCTGGTAGATAATGCCAGACACTGCTCATGCAAAGATGATACTTCTTTAGAAACCCAAGGGCGATCATTTAAAATTATTTTAGATGGCACGCTTAGAGCACAAATGGTCTCTGTGTACATGCCTAGTTGTTTACAATAATCTTTAAATCTTAAAATACAAAATTGAAACTATGGAATGTCATTTTTTATTGTTGGCTGACATCACCATGGAAGCTAATTTATTTCTGAATAATACAATCTATCTGAAATAATCTGTGGATATTCTTCTCAACAAGGCTGAATAGTTGCTTTCCCAGAGAATTGCCTCCCTCTGTTTTTTTTAGTTATCCTTCATCACCTACCATATTATGTATGGTATTAGTAGTGTTTTATGCCAAATTACTAGTGAAGCTTCATAGTAGCTTTCACTAATTAATTGAAAAGGCTTCAGAACTACTCTTTTCACTGGTGTAATCAGGTACTCAGAAATAGGACAAAAATTAGACCAAAACACGTTATGGTAGTAATACGGCTGCAAACACTGAGGAGGAGAAATAATTTCTCAGTGTATTTTATAAAGACAAAATACAAATTCCCAGGTTTTTATTTCCTAGATTTTTTCATTTGTGATTACCTTAGTCCTCACTGATAAGATCAGGAGATCCAGGATGGCACTGGACAAGTTATAAAAGAGAAAAGAGCCTTCAGCCTGAAACGACTGACTGATCAGATGCTGAAATCCTGGCTCCAGTAAAGTCAGGAGTGTTGCCATTGACAGCAGTGGATGCAGAATCCTCCCCAGGATAGAAAGTGTATGAGACTTTACAGCCAGACATTCATTTACTGAGATTTCTTCCAGATGAAAGTTCTCTGAGATACTGACAATGACTTGCCACAACAGAACTTTTATTTTTGTGTGTATAGATAGTGTCATTTCTCTACAGTTAATGTTGAAAACTTGATATGCCATGTTAGGACTAAAACTAGTGCTTTTAACAACAGTTGTGGAGTGACATTTCAGGGATGGAGCTGGTCTTACTAACAGCGATAGGCTCTGCATTATTGTGGGTTGATTGGATCAGAGCATCAGAAACATCTGTGGTGCTTCAACAGAACTATAACTACTAGAGAAAACTGATTTTCTTAACTTGTTAGTTGATCAAAAGACTTAAAATGGTTGCAACAGTGCATCCTCTCTTTATTTAAGGTCTGCTGTGTTAAGGAAGAAAGGTATGAGCATAGATTGGCTCTGCTCCCTTGTTTTCTTCTACGTGGGGCACCACTGAGAGCCTTTTTCATGGAAACACCTGTGATGCGCTCCCAGCCTTTGGTGTCTGTGAGAACACCACGGCATCTCAGAGACAGAACGACCAACCTTCTGTAAATGAGGAAAAGCCCAAAGTAACTTCAGTATTAGTATGAAACAGGGTTAGGAGATATGAGAAATGCTTACAAGATGCAGAGAAACATGGTGGTGTTCTGTGTGGTCTGAATATGGCGCAGGATTCTAATAGTGACAATTCTCTCAGAGAGCTTTGCTTGAGCAGATCTGGACAAGTGTGGGTGCACCAAAATAGAAGAATAAAGTAATCATAATTTTATAAAAGAGGAGTGGGGAGAAGGAAAGAGGAGAAGAGAAATGAACCTTACTATTGCTATTCCCTGAGTCCAAACTCCAGCCCTAATAAATAATGGAGCACATATTAAAAAAGAAATTGTTGATTATCTAGCAAGAGATTTTTCAAGGGCATAAAAGGGAGATAAGTGTGAGGGTCTCATTTAAGAGGATGGGGAAGGCTGGAGTCTTTCCTTTGTGCGTTTGCTAATCTCCTCCATCCTTTCCGTTGGATAGCTGCACAATGGGTAAGAATGTGCATAATTTTAGAAAGAATAAGTCTTACCTGGACAAACCTGATTTCTTTTTATTTAACTAAAACTACAAAACCAGTAGATGAAGTGAGAACAACAGATGTAAAATATCCAGATTTTAATAAAGCCTTGAAACTGTCTCATGAATAGTTAATTGAAAAATTAATGTCAGTGTTTTAGAGGATAATTATTTCGATTGAAATGTGGCTAGAGGATGATACACAAAAAGCAATGATCAAAAGCTATGTATGGGAGTGTCTGGCAGAGTACAGGAATTGCTGTTAGATCCAGTTATATTTAACTTTTTAAATAATGATCTGGAAATGGATGGAAGTGACTTAATGACTTTTACAAGTAGTATCACAGTGTAAAGTTCTGCACAGAAGCAATGAGAGAGGAGTAATTCAAAAGTTTGAAAACCTTAGGCCTGAAAACACCTACAACAAATAAAGTTAAATTGTCTTTGAAGAAAAGAGTCACAGGAAGAGATGTCTACAGTTTGCAGAGATCCATTAATTCATGATCTGTGAAGTCACTGAAATGTATACAGGCGGAAATTATACAGGACAGCAATATTCTGTGTAAGCAGGCTAAGGTTGAAATAAATGGATGGTGACAGTAAGTAGCAAATTAAGTTTGCAATAGAAAAACAATACTATTGGCATCTCTGTGAAAAGATCTCAAATGAGGACTGTTATTCCTTATAGAAAATCTTGGAGCATTCCCAGGAATACAGTGTATATTTCGGAACAGTTTGTGTCCTGAGAAATAGTCATGAACTGTGTTTTAAGCTTCTGCCTTAGTTACAGGACACCTAAATGTTAGCAAAGTTTCTTGGTGAAGTACAGGACACAGGGCATTAATTGATGGCCTGGAAATGCGTAATCAGATAGGCTTCTTCTGTCTCTAGCTTCTACAGCACTTCGAGTAATATGAGTGGGAACAGAGAAATTTACTGTGAAGCCACCAGTGATAAGGTATTAAGCCAGAAAAAGGAAGTAAAAAATCTTGTGCTTTGCTGAAATTAAGTTGGATTCACACAGAAGAGTTTTCCTCTGATGTATATAGTCAATGCAGTATGTACTGAAGAAGACAAAGAAGTTTAAGCAGAATAGCAAAAATGCTGGGGTGTCCTGTGCCAGAACAATGTAGCCTACAAGTTACCAGGAATAAAGGCAAAAAAAATCCTTTACTTAAGTCAATTGGAGAGAATAACAAAAGAAGTTGTTTCAAGTGTGGTCATTTAGTGCACAATTTGCTGTATAACAGCTAAAGCCATTTCTTTCCTCTCCCAATTCCTGCTGAGGAACGCAGTGAAGCACCGCGGCACTGCCTGGCCCGCTGCATCTCTGGAAGAAGCAGCAGCCGTTGAAAAGCAGCGGCTCTCACACTGTGAGGTGAAAGGTGTGGATCTGAGTGGTCACCCTTCACAAGGATTAAGATAATGTCCTGTCCACTTCTTCAGCTGACATCTGAGATTCAATTAGACCTGTCAAGGTCTGTCAAGTTAACAGTTGCCCATCTTTTCATTGAAAGAGACATCCTCAGTCATGAAAAGAGTGTCTAATCAAGTACCATATTGGAAGTATGTTGTCAAAAATAATTGCAATTATTAGCTAATGTTCAGCTGTTACTGATGCTGAACATTAGCTAACAAAATAGGTGTTTTTAAAACAAATATCTCGACAGATGCAAAGCATGCTATCTCTGAAGGAGATAGGGCTCATCTTCTGCCCTAACAACTGGCATGCCTCACCCAATGATAGTAATAGGTTTGACAACACATCCCCCCCTCTCCACATAATGCCGATGCATCCTCCTTACCCCATAACATGTTTGGTAGCAAGAGTGTCCCAGCTGTGCATACAAGAGAAAGTATGAACTGGGCTACTGATTGTCCTTGCAGGTGAGGTCCTGTGGAAAGAAGATCAAGACTTAATGAAATTTAAGGTACATCAGGAGATCTGACCAAGCAGACAGTATTTGTTTAAATAATAGCATATACTCAGGATTACAAGACTTGTCTTGATGTGGACAGATTGGTGAGACCAGACCTCTGTCTTTTTCAGGAGGCTTTGAGGAGCATTACAGTAACAGTGGTGACAACCTTTATTTATTTTACCTGCTGCTCTGGGACAAGGAAAATCATGTGCATGTTTGACATGTTGGTAATGAATTTCTTTTGTACCAGGCAAACGTTGCAGAATGTCTCTTGAAAACATCCTAATTAAGGAGTGGATTTGAGTAGACATACAATCTCTAAAATATCGGAAGTTCCACTCAATTTAATGTACATCCAGCAGCTCCCAAGAGAGTGTTTCCAAATCACTAAGCTTCTGTTTAGCAAAACGGGGATGAGCATAGCGGCTCTGAAGGACTGTAAATGAAAGATTACTTAACTCTGAGGGAATTGTCTGGCTTCAGAATGCTTTAAAGCAAGCTTATTTCTCTGTAGCTTTTTTAAACCTGTGTAAAGCAGATGTTCATATTGTAGAGAGCCTTCTGCAGGTTCATTCAAATAGTCAAACACTTTTTCAAGATCTGTCGGGAAGTGCCCTGTGAATCTGATCCATGCGATGCCAGTGTTGAGACCACACGAAAAGTGGTTGTCTAATTAAAGAAAGATTTCAGCTGTTTTCCTTTGAATGTTCATTCCTCTTTGCTCTCAGAATTCCCTGAAAAAGGAAGGTAAAAGTAAAAAAAGTATTCCTTTCTAGAAAGAGATGAGTTATTTAAAAATTCATATGCAGTAAAGCAATCAAATTCCGTTAACTATGTCATATTTGACGATTTGAAAGAAAATAATTTTTTTTTTTTAATACAATCCTTGAAGTGATCAAATAGGCAAGTTGGAGCCAACGGGAAGCTCCTTGCTACTTACAGCCCTGCCTTAGGAATCAAATGTTCATGGCTCTTTTTCTACAGCTTCGTGGATCTCACAGTATTTTGGTGAGATTCTGTGTTGGCAGGTCAGTATATCTGCATAAAATGTCCCTGAAGTCTATGGGACATTGGTGATGGGCATGTCAAAATGAATCAGATTATGAAGCTGTGGTTTAAAATGGGAAGATGCTACGGGCTGGTCCTTGGCTGCCTGGTCTCTGCCTGCTGCATGCTAAACAGCTTCTCTGAAGCCAGGAGTCTTGGCTCGGTGGTATTGTATGATTGTGCTATTTTTTCCCTTTGCTTCATAAAAATTATATACCAGCTAGTCTCTGCTCAGGAGGGATTATGTTTTTGTTTATTACGTTCAGTGTACATAGCCAGGCACAGATTTACTATGAGAAAAGACCGGGATCTTTAGCCTCCATCCTTTCCCCAGCAGCAACAGCCTTTTGGCAAGGACAAACAAACTATCAGAGGATGGTTTCCTCCCCTTAACTTGCAGGTTAAGGCCAGGAATGTGTTAGCTGACCCGCTCCCCGAACACAGGACAGGGCCATGCCACTCTCCCAGCTCCCCGTCCCTCAGGTCACAGTCTGCTGTGATGCTTTTTCCTTCGTTATAGAAAAGAAGCAACCACACAGTAGGTGTTTTGATTGTATCTAGGCCACCACTATTTTTTACCTCCTTTAGAAACCATTCTTCTAACACGATGTATTTCTGTGTCCTTAAAGATACCCTTTCTGGAAGCGCCACTTCTTGAATTGCTTTTCAGTAACAGGTTTGATTTACAAATCCAGTGTAAAGACGCACACTGACAAACCCTGCACGAAACAAAGCTTTGTGTCAGGGGCTCTTTTGTAACCGAAAAACCACTCAAGCCGCAAGAGAGAGCGGTCCCCTGTCTCGCCAACGGGGTGGGCAGCGCGGCAGAGCGACAACTTTAGCAGAGCTCCTGTTTGGTGGAGGACGGGCTGCAAGCTTTTTGCACCTTCTGCTAAACCTGCTGAGAGGGCAAGCGAGCCTTTCTTCTTCAGAGCGTGTTTGGGAAGAACTATTCGACAGAACAGAGATTGTCTATGGAAAAGCATTTTCTAAGCAATTAAACTGCTTTTCATACTTTCCAGTGAATCCTTTCCAGAAGCTTTTTCTAGGCGAGTGTTGCTACAGATTGGGCTGTGTTAGTGAGTGCTTCAGCAGGAGCTGCTCTGACTGATGTTTGGGCCAGAGGCACCCCCAGCTCTGCTCCTGGCTCCCACCCAAACCCTGAGCTTGTCCCCTGAACACTCTGTCCCTTTTTTAATCTGCTCAAGGATGATAACTCCAGCCTACCTTGTAAAGGGAGTAAGGAGTTTAATTTACAAATATGAACTGGGTGTAATGTGAGATTATTCTTTTGCTTACTGTAGAAGATGACAGACTGTGAAAGGTATTGGGCTGTGTAAGTAGGCTTACAGTACCAGCCGATCACTTCATTTTCATGTAAAAGGGAGGGGAAGATTTCCAGTCTTCCCCACGCTTCCTCCTTTCTGCTCGCTTCCCCTCACCTATGTGGATGATTTTCAGGTCCATGGGGTGAAGGAATAGGCTTTTAGTTCACTTTCAGCAAACCTTCGGAACTGAATTCCCCATCCACTGCTGTACTGGATGTCTAGCCTCGGGAGAGCTGCAAAAACTTAAGACCTGCACCAGTATACTCTGATGGGCCGTCATTCCTGCCACAGCCAGCTGATTTTTCTTTGGTGATGCTTCTTTTAACACCATTGACTTTACTGAATACCAGGTGCAATCTTTAACGGCAGATGTTAATATTACTTAACAGCACGTTCTCAGTTCAGGGCCCTCTCTGTGCCAGTTTGTGTGCAGGACGAGTTCCTGAGGAGCCAGTACTTGAGCCACGACCCTTCAGCCTGGCAAGTTTTTAATTCTCCTCAACAGCTGTATCATTGTAGTGAGTTGCATATGTGCTTGAACTTTAGTTTTAGAAGCCTTTGGTTTGACGTGAGCTGTTGTTGTAGTAATTAATTTTTATCAATGGACTTTTGTTTCTTTTTCATTGCCTGATGAGAGACATTTGGGCTTACATTTTCTAGGTACTGAAGAAGAAATAGGTTTCTCCTGAAGCTCAGTAGCTGGGGGTTTCAAGCATTTCTTCTCTCTTAGCACTGGTACATGTTAGTGTTCTCATTTTGTATAGCATGAATACGCTTGAAGTAGCTTTCTTAAGTGAATGAATTAGCCGTAAGACTGGGTGTGTTTTCTCCCCAAAGCTCAGCATTCTCGTGCTTTCCATCCTGAAATACAGACTTTTATCTTAGCTTTGAGCCTAGTTAAATCGATGCTTAATACAGGAATTCTTTTCATTCCAGTCCTATATGGAAGATCATCTGAAAAACAAGAATCGGCTGGAGAAAGAGTGGGAAGCTCTGTGTGCTTATCAGGCTGAACCCAACGCCACCACAGTTGCACAGCAGGAGGAAAATATCCAGAAGAATCGCTCGCAGGCTGTAGTACCATGTATGTACACTTTAATTTGGACGATTGCATTTTAAGTTCTTGACACTTTTCTCAATACCCTTTGCACAGTGGTTTGAAAGCTACGGGTGACAGGTAAACAGAATACAGAGTAGCTTATATGTCTACTAGAAAACTGTAGCTACAACTGTGGGCTGGGTGCATGTGGTGCTGTCATGTCAGACACTGTTTATCTCCTTATAAGTTGCATACATGTTACAAAAATGCACAACTATGTCACACAGCACTGCTGCTGCAGCTGTGCTGTCTCATGAAATTCAATAGCTAGGGTGCTTTTCAATGCTGGAATATACTTTCTGTACAAGAGTGGCATCTGTAGCCATTCAACAGAAAGAAGTTTGGCTTGTGTTGAGACAAGTTGGTATCATGTCCATCCAACAGGAACACCAGCAGCATATAATCAGAGCTAGATGGTCTGTTTATCAGATACTCAGCTGTACTGAATGAGCCCCTTTGGGCTTCAGTGGATAAGCTTGCAAACTGGCTTCTCTCTCTGCTAGGCTTAGGCTAAAAAGAGAAAGGAAAAAAAAAGCAGCCAGTGTTTTATTCCTAGAATCTGCTCTTTCCTGTAAGCAGCCACCTTTCTAAGCCTGAAATAAAAGCAACATATTTTTCCTATGCAAATATATGTATCTCATAGATTACGTTGGTAATGTATGGCCACGCATTTTATTAAGCAACCAATGAAACAAAACTGAAACTGAGAATATATGCACAGTCCACAGCAACAAAAATGCTCTCAGTCAGTGTGCCCACAATCCAGCTGGGTAGCTTGGCAAACATATATAGCTATTTTAATTTTTAAAGTGCCCTGAAAACATTATTTTTCCCTATGAGAGCCTTGAGCAAGTATTATTCCTCCTTCAGAATTGAGGAAATGACAGGTAACACATTAAGTAAAGGTCAGAGACAGATTTAGAGTGAAAATTCTTTGGAAGCACATGATAATTTAACTGAGCCCATCAGTCCTTACATATTTGCTTCAGCGGGGTTTGGCTCTCTTGTTTATGTAGTGGCTCTTTTTGCAAAACCTTGCTGCTTAAGAGTACAGTAGTTTGGTGATATGAATTCTCCTGAGTAAATACGGTGCCAATCAAATGCCTTTTGAGGCAACAGCAACAGTTTGGTGACTTCCATGTGTTCTGAGATCAGGTCTGTTGAAAAGTTCTAAAGAAGTCACCATGAAAGTTAAAAGAATGCAAGGCTGCTTTGCTCTTTTCCATCCTGAAAAACCAGCATTTAACTGACATGACAGGAAGTGAAAACTGTTCCATGATAATGTGTATTGATCCAAATTGATCTTCCTGCTTGAAGTGTTCTTTCAATGTGGACTTACAGTTAGACCATCTTAAGCTGTTCCAGGTCTCTGCTCCTAGATGAAGCCATGCTGGTTCTGGTTGCTGCCTGGAGACAGCATGGGAGCTACAGGTGTTGCCAGAAATTGATGCTGGTCATTCAGCTGATGTAGGAAACGTGTCTGCATGATAGAAGGAGCAGTAAGAGAGGGTCCTTCAGACTAGACCTTTCTAGCTCTGAATCTAGAAGTAACATAGCTGCGGCAGTGCTAAAGAGGAGAGATTTTTGGCTTGGGTGTTATGCCACACTAGAGAGCTGAACTATTTTCAGAGCTAAGATAGTCTGTCTCTTTTCATCATATTGTACCATGTGGATGAATCAGCCTACGCTGATCAGCCTGCAGCTGACAAGCCTCTGCCGTTGCTGCTTCCATGGCACATTCTTCCCATCGCTGAGTCTAGACTGAATCAGTACTACCTGGATGTGTTTAGACATGGACAAGGTGGCTGCAATTTGTCTGAAGCTTTAATTAGAAGTATTTTAACACATTTAAAATTCCTTAATACTGTTGCAAGAGTAAAATGCCATTTTTTAGCTTTGTTGCAATGTGGAAGCTTCTAGAATAGCTGTTAGTGCACTGGGAACTTTCCTTTTTGACTGAATTGCACAAAATTACCTGCCCTCACTTTCTGAAGTTTCTGCACACTGGTAAACAGCTGTCACGTTACATCCTGAAAACTACTTTGATGATGGATGGAAAGTGTGGCACAGAGTTTAAACAATATTACATCTTGATAAGGTGGTGGCTACTGTAGACTATAAGATTAGACTGAGATGAGAAAGGGCCCAGTTTGCCCACTTTTTTTTTTTACCTAGTTTGACATCAAAACTATAGCAGAAAGTCACAGATTTGCTTTATAATAAATTAAGAAGCAAAGCTGATATGCTTTTGATATGCTACACGGTTGTTATGCTACATTCAAAGTATTCTCACAGAGTAATGCCTTGTTAGCATTTCCTTACCGCTTTCATATTCATAATCACCTTGACAAGGTAGGACAAGATGGCCAGTTCATGTAAAAGATTTCATCTTAGGAATGCTTCAAAGAAGCTTTAATATCATGTTGTATTTACTTTGCATTTTCCTTTCTTAACCAGTCTTAAAATAATACAATATTATTTTTTACTGATTACATAACTGATACAATTTCTTAGCATTATCTTTAGTCTCACAATTTTATCATAACTTACTCTTATACCCATCTTCTTTATTACAAACAACTTTTTAAAAACATGGTAGCAGAAAACCTTGACACTGCACTTAATTAATTACTAATTAAAAATTTCTAACAATTGAAGTAACTTGGACCTTCGCAATGAATAAAACTGCATCCTTTTATCCAACCAACAACTAGATTGCTATGATTTTGGGCAATGGGATACCTTTTATTCTGTATGAACGCATGAGTAGCTCAATTTGTTGATGTCCAAGAAAAAGCTTTCCAGACTATTTTCTCTTCTTGTAACTCTGCAAAATAAAACCATCTCAATAGGGCAATACTGTATGTTGTTATTTATGTAAACCATAGGTACATACAAGTATTTTAAACATTTGGGAAACAACTTTTTTGCAGTGAACGTCTGTCAAAATCTGTCTGCTGTAGCTGTGTCCATGGGTCATGGTATATATTAGAGCAACCTGCGTACCTCTGTGCAGTGGTTTTCCTCCAAAGGAAAGCAAAGCATTTAGGGGCAGAGCATGCTCCCAGCTCTGAGGCTTGTGTGCAGTCAGAGCACAGCCTGGGGATGTGCATCGAGGATGGGAACATCTGAGCAGAGGGTACTTGCTCTGGGTGTGTGCATTATCCATATCAGTAATGCATGTACAAATAGCGCTCTGGAATAAATGAACTTCATTTCATAGAATCATAGAATGGTTTGGGTTGGAAGGGACCATATAGATCCTCTATTTCCAACCCCCCTGCCATGGGCAGGGACACCTTCCACTAGACCAGATTGCTCAGAGTCCCATCCAGCCTGTCCTTGAACACTTCTGTGGAGGGAAGTTCATTTCAGTTCAGGTCTAAGAACTCCGTTTTGTGCAAATAGCCTATGGGCAAAATAATCATCAACAAATCAACAAATTATGATTCTTCTCAATCTTCAGGCTGCTCCACTTTTGCTTCTCAGTAGTTCTTCACTTTCCTACCTCGGTGTAGTTCTCTATAGTGCTTTCTATGGAAAAAAAATACCAGTCTAAGTCTAGAAGGAAGAGAGTGATGATCCAGGCAGAATGTGCCAGGTTGGTGGTTGTGAGATTTGCTCTGTTCTGTGATGACTGGATTCAGGCAACCCAAAGTCGCCCATATTCCTGGTTTCCAGCCTTTGTTGGTTCTTCTCCTTCAGAAGTATCTGACTAGAAGAAAAAAAAGGCAGAGGGAATTAGGTAAGATGTAAATCTTATTTTTGCAAGCTTTCAATCCCCATCTGAGAAACAAAAGAAGTAATAGATCTTCATTAAGTCACAAGGCCACTGTGAGATAGATGGAAGACTGTGAGATGGCATACTACTGTAGTAGTGAGCGCTGGTTAAATAATCCAGATAGATGTGGTGTTTTGCGCTCAACTCAAGTCATTTAAGCACTGAATCCAGTGCTGTTTGAGACGCCTGATGTATTCAGGGTACCCACACAGAGCTTATAGGTATAACACAGACTCCATGGGAGACCTGTGCCCTTCCAACTACTAACCTGAGTGTCCTTAGGGCACGTCTGATATCACTAGAAACCTACACCGAGGCATTGAATCAAGTTCTCTGAGCACGATTCTGTGAAATCGTAGATTAAGATGCCTAAGTTTGTCTCCGTGTAGCGGCCTCCGTATGAGCCGGCTGTCAAAGCGTCCATTACAGCCAGCGAAGAGGTGATCAGTGCAGTGGCATCATGAGAGCTGTACAATGGCCAAAAGTTGGTATTTGATTCACAGTGACATGAATAGCTCTAGGATGCCCTCGTATGTCCTGTGTGAGCTTCAGATGTTGGTCCAATAAGGTACGAGTCTTTAGGTCTTGGGTCCTATCTGTTGTCCTTGTGCAATGTCTCCTCTACGGTTTCTTGAACAGTACACATTCACGTTTAGCCAACTAAATTAAGCTCCATTAATTGTAAGCTAGTCCACATGAAGATATCTGTATGTGGACATCTAAACTTAGGTTTCTCAGTCTATAAATGGAGTTTTATATCCTGCAAACTCATGTACATTTGCTTTATATTTTGTCCTTTATCCTCTATATTTGATATGTATATAAAACACAACATTGTGCTATATTTCTCCTCAGTTATAGGTTAGTACTAGCCTTCTTGTTTAGAAAGCCTCTCTCTGCCACACATATCCATCTTTACATGTTGCTTTTCTTTCAGCTGTGGCTTGGCTGGAGCAATGGCAAATGCAAAGTAGTTCAGCATTCAGCAGTAGCTATTGAAATGATGACTGGTTGTAGCTTGGTCAGATTGCAGTAGCTAGTAACAGCATTTGTCTTTCTTCTCAATTCCTTTTTACCATCCCTCTCCTCTCCTATTTTTTCATTCATCTTTCTTTCTTGCTTTTTAGATTCATGTTATATATCTTCCTTTATTGTCATCCCCTTCATTCCTTTTATTTCCTGCTTCTTCTTCTTCTTCTCTTTCCTTGCTTCTAACATAAACGATATGCAGTTTACCAAAAAGAATCTTGTACATTCGGCATTTCCCCCATAGTTGCTTGTTGTTAACATAACAAACTGGTGTCCGTGGTATTCTTTTTTTTTTCTTCTTTTTCTACTTGTTTTTGAAGAGCTATTATGCTAGTTCCTAGAAGCTTTGAGGTGATAACAAGCATAGACAAGCACAATCTGTTCGTTGTCAATATGAACGCTTGATGCTGCAACTGAAGCACACATGGGTGCAAACTCTTGATATATGCAGAAAACACATGTACAACCTTTTTTGCAGACCTTTTTTTTTTCCTGAGCACAAATACAAAGTCTCAGCACCTTTTCACTACCAGAGACGTAACATGTCTCACCCTCTGATAAACCCTTCAAGACAGCAGGATAATTATATGGAACACTAAATCAGAGGGTCTGGGTAAAACATTATGTTTTAAAAAAAAAAGTTCCTGAACTTACTGATCTGACACTTGGCTTTTATTGGAGAGTCACATCTGTTTGCTAAATACTGATGAATCCCTGTCTGCTCTCTCTCCCTCATCCATTTGAAAACATTTCACACATTTTCTTTGGTTTTGCTATCCAATGAATGGGGCTTATCCCGAGTGCTTTACTTAGCTTAAGATACGGGAGAGACCACGTTTAGTGCTTGTAACCTGCATATCTCCTGCATAGCATAGCCAGAAGGTTTCAGAGCTGTAGTTCTTCAAGCACTCTGTGACAAAGCTTCCTGTAAAAAATCTTGGGTAACTCCAAGATCTCAGAAGACACAAATTCATTTTTATGTTATGGTTTTTTTGTACAGTAGTGCAAAAGTAAGGTGGAAATGAATAATGTGCATGAAGATAAGATGTTCCCTTTCTCATCTTCATCATCTTCATATTGTTTTGAAACCTTACCAGAGGAAAACATTTTATGTGAATAGTAAAGAACGACTCTTCGTTCTTTGACATGACTTGCTCATCTCTAATCTTACTCCAGGAGAAGGTTGCTCATGTTGGTAGGTTAAATACTGCTGAAGAGATTGAGTGACTATAAACAACACTCACTCAAGCACACCTTTGTCTTGCTCACATGTTGTACTGCCATGACATTACTGGTGAACAAACCTAAGCAGAGCCCAAACCCCTTGTCTCTACTTTCCTGTGTGGTACTTGCAGTGTTTGATGACTCATATGTTGTTCCTTGTTATTAAAATAATGATTGGTACTTAATACTTTAAAAAGCCAACTTGTAGTTCTGCTGTTAAGAATGGTGCCACAGGCCACTAGACAAGATACAAAAGGGGACAGGGTTTATTCCTGTACTCTTGTTTTGTCTGTTTGAAGAACTGGTGGAAAGATCCTCTCAAAACATCAGTGTCCATGTTCAGCTGTAGAGGGTTACAGAAAGGGCAGCTGCATGACCTCCCACCACAATATACTGTGCAGGGTAGGTTTGCTAAGAAGTATAAGTTGTGCAGGTTGTGTATCAGCTACAAGTTGTTTGAGATTCATGTGAAGACTTAGACATCTCTCACATAAATTATCTGCGTGTGGTCTGGTCTTTCTTTAGTCGATGGAAAGAAACGGGCACTTCTCGCATGCAATTTGGCCTGTTTGAGACAGCTAAATCAGGATGAGATGATTCATGACAGAAATATTTCTTTTCTCTTAGTAGAAACTGAGTCTAGATGACTGGAAGAGATGCAGACATCTGCATTGTCACTGTCTAAATACAGACAAATAAAACCCATCCATTACGTATGTCCTGAAGCAAAAAAAAAAAAAAAAGGACTAGAGTTTGGGGTGTATCAACTCCAGTAAAAGTGCAAACTAAAAAGTGATAAAAGAGCCTTGACTATGGGCAAACAACATGAATAAGTCTTCTATGTCCAGAGCTGCTGTTTTCTTTACCAGTAGTGTCTGAACTAGCTCCGTTACGAGCGGTGTAAGGTATCTATATGTGCTCCAGTTGTACTTTTAGGTGCAGCTGTTATCGGCATTTTCTCTCTCCCACAACCATCCCTAAGTCATATAGTCTCCCCACATCACTAGCATAGCACCACACAGCGCTGCTCTTTGATCAGGATAGATGAACTTACTGTCCAGCTCCCAAGTGTGCTTCGATGTTCCTGCTGTTCATTTGTAGAGAAGCCAGGTGAACAAAGTCCATCAGCTTACTTCTTCCATGACCCTGCAAACACATGTTTTTGATAACACTGTTTTGTGTTTTGTTAGTGGTTTGCCTAGTTTAAATGTTAGACTTCATGGGCAGTAGAGATTCCCCTGTTTCCTCTGCAAGGTTGTAGTACATTATGGTGCATGTCATGAAGACATGCTTTCTGATACTCAGCTTCTGAAATATCTTAGTGCTTCATTCCTGATTCAAGCTGTGAGGCTGTGGCTGTCTCAAGGCTATGCTAGGCTGAAAGTCAAAAGGAAATACCCTTTATGATATTTACCGTTTGCCTGTCTTGAAATGCACATTAATCTGACTTTGAATTGTTTCATTTAAAATGGGTAGAATACTTGTATAGAAACCTTCTTCTCTTATTTTCTCCTTTGCAGATGATCATTCCAGGATATGTCTGAAAGCTGAAAGCAGCCACGACAATTCAGACTACATCAATGCTAGCCCAATTGTAAGTATGGTAACCTATGAGAAGTAATCCAAATAGCCAGTCCCTTCTTTCCTTGTTGTTAAAATATGCTAACCTGAGCCACCTCACTGCTCAGGTGGTGCAGCCACAGGTTGTGAGCATCTCACAACTCTGATATCTCAGGCTGTCCTTTCAAATTGAAGAGAAATAAATCTTGTCCATGTGCATGCAATGCCCTTGAAGTTTATGTACTAAAAAACCAAAGTCACTAGATAGTCATCGTTCTACCTTGTAATACTGTCAGGTTTTCTGTACCTGATATTATTAACTTATGGATTGTAAAATTCAACAATACACCCTTAGCGGAGCTTTTTGTTCTCTGAGGAGGTAAAACTTGCTTGTTCTATTTTGCTTCGTCTTACTAGCTACAGTTGTAGGAGGAATGGTTTCTGTAGGCGTGGAGAGCCGAGCTCCACAGTCTTCTGAACTTCTTCTGCATCAGGAAGTGACATTTCCTCTTCCCTTTCTTCCTCGGTTGCCCTACCAATGCGTAGCTTGGTGTTTCTGTAGCTCTCCTGGTTCTTCTCTGAGCTTGCCGTTCTGAAAGCGAGAATGAGATTCCTTACCACTTGCGTATTCATTCAAACTGCAAAACAGGTCAATCCAATTTTTGCTTCCAAATACTCCAGTGTGGCACAGCTGCCCTTTCTCACCCCACGTAAGCTGAATATGAATTCTTTCTTGTCTGTGAAGGATAACAGGGAGAAAAGGTCTCTGTTTTTAGACACAAAACAGGTGTGATAGAGCTAGTAGCATTGCCCTGTCATAGTGTCTCAGTAGAAGTGTCATGATACCCTTTTGGAGGGGGAAAAAGGCACCGCGTCCTTGCCCTCTGTGAGTGCTGGTACTGGAGTCACTTTTACTCATGGTTCTTATTAATTAGGCACTAAAAAGTTACTGTAGGGAAACTATGAGAAAGAACTTGGGATGGAGAACTAGATCTCACTGCAGTGGGCTCTGTATGCTGTTACTGGCTCATTTTCCTGGGGAGTATCACTCCTCCAGTTAAATCACTTTGTGTGGGCAAGGCAGCTGACAATTTGCAACAGCATGAAATTACAGGCTGCTTTCCTTCCAATGTTGTTGACAATACTTTTTTTCTTAAAAAAACCCCCACAACTACATAGAAACTGTTCTCTGAGCTTTGTTTTGTTACTTTCAGCAGAGTTGAAAAGCTTCATTTCCTGGAACATACAAAAACATTTTATTCAAAGAGTTAAAAAATACACAGAACCCAACAGACATCTTCAGGATGCTTCTGTCTTTGGCTTAGGGCAGACGGGAAGCCAAAGCACCTGCATGCTGCAGGGATTGCCAGCTGCCATTTTAGAGGACAGGGGTAGATGCACACAGATTAGAGCAGGGTTTGGACTACTTTTAAGTATGTCTCTGACTAGACCAAGCGCTAGGTGGCCCCAGGATCTGGAGCTCGGGGTAACTTGGCACTCCAAGGAATATGTATGCTGCTTAGACAGCTGTGCACAGCGGTCCAGCTCCAGGGCTTCAGTGCTTTGTTTGCCTGTCTTCAGGGCACGTTTGGTGAGTTATGTTTGATGAAGTCTTAATTTGATAGTAGAAGCTGAGAGGTTTTGTGGCAAGCACAGGAGTGGGAGGTGTTAACTGGAAGTGAGATCCTGTATTCTTGTGAGAGCTTGATTGTAATTCGCATGACTACACCACGGTACGGAAGTAGAATTACAGCATCTGTAGGCAGTGCTAAGCCAGGTCCAGCAATGCCAGCAATACAGATGCTGTATTTTTACCAAATAACCAAGATGGGCTTCTGCAACCTGCCCAGAAGTCTGTGTAGACACAGATTAACTGTTTTTAGTACACAAATTTGATTGGGGAAGGGGTAAATTCTTGCATATGTGTTCCATTTGCAATTGTAATTCTGGATTATAGCATATGTATTTCCTTAATTACTCTGATAAATATTAGATTAAGTGGTGTTGGGGTGGAGAGACAGGACCAAGATATCCCGTTGACATAACTGGGATGAGATTTGCTTTGTCAGGATGCCCAAAGCTAATGTAGGCAGAGGGCCTCTGCTTCCACAGCTGTAACTCTCATGGTTTTACAGGGGGTTGTAATCTTAACTTTGCATCCAGCACTTAATAAGCGTATTTTCTTCTGCAAGGTTAGAAGGTATTTCTTTGTTATAGCTTTCCCAGACGCAAGAGTTTGTTCAATAAAACAAGTCACACTGATGAAGCAAAAATTCATATGGTTGTCTCTATATTGCTTACAGAAAAATTTCTATGCCCGGAGAATAAGTAGGTGCACAAGTGTTTCATTGGATTGGGACAAGAACCCAGTATCTTGCATAGCCGTGAAAAATTGCCAAGAGAAACTCTTGAGTTGCTCTTCTTCATGGTAGGATAGGGACCCTACTGTGTGGGAAGAAGTGCCACAGCCCACATTTGTGTAGATGACCTGTTATTCCAAGGAAAGAGATGCTCCAGATGGTTTTGTGAGTTTGTTTCACTAAGTCAGTAGTCATTCTGCTATGTTGAAAGCAGCAGATAAAATGTGTGTTTCCTGAAGGTGATGCAGTGGGAGGTTGGTAGGAGGAAATCACTACTTTGCAAGCCCGTAGTTTGGAAAGATTCCCTGCAAACTGTTTCATTTCAAGACAAATTAAATACCTTCAGGTTAGCGTTACAAGCATGTTTGTTAATCTGGTATCATTTTCGTATAATGAGGTAGAATATAGGAGTGACAGACATTCAGTCTCTGTTCTCCCCACCTCAGAAGACTACTGGAATATTATATTGGGCACTTGATTGTGCAATATTTACTATGGCCGTACAGCTATCGTGGCCAGACCTGGGCATATGTGCTATTACTACTGCTGTTTATTTGAGATCTTTTCTGTTAGCAGACGCACATTTAATCAACGTCTTTGTAAGTGTGCAGTGGATGTGGAGTACCAGTAAGTCTGGCTTTATTCACTCTTGCAAAAATCCTACCATTTCTTTCCTTCAGACTGCTGCCTTTCAACTTAAATAACCTCAGTAATTATCATGTCAATACAGTGATGTTCCTGGTGCATTTGCACCTTGCAGCGCTTGGGTTGGGAGTGAGCATTGTAGTGAGCTGTAAGATGGGCATTAATAGCGCAGGATCAGTACGGTCTGAACTGACTGGAAGAGGCTTTTTTCCTCCCTGCGCATGTGAGCTGTCTGGTGAGCGAAGAGTGTAAAATAATGATATTTGAGCTTCGTAAAGGGAGGCTTCCAGTTGTGTACATGTCGCTGGTTAGCTCCAGCTTCTGGGTCAGTGGTCCAGTCTCCAGCTGGGGCTCACTCAACCTGAACTTAAGTCTAAATGAGTGCAGCAGTACACCATAAAAAAATCCCCGTGCTAGACAATGAACTGGCCACCTGCCCACACATTTCTTCCTTTTAAAAAATGCTACCTCCCTCAAGACCTCCTTTCCCTCCAATATGTTGTGAAAACTGGGGTTAGATTGATGGCCTCACCACGGCTGGGAGTGGATGAGGAGAGTCAGCAAAGATGTAGTCCGAGTTCTTCCTGTAGGTCTTTAATTTCACTGTAGCATGAGGCCAGGCAAAATGAGTCCTTAGGAGGAATTTGCAGGATAAAAGTAAGGTAGAAATCTGTTTCCCTCCTCTCTGAAATAACATAAAGTACTATGATAATAACTCTGCTATCGGCAGCTGAATGAAAGGCTTGCAATTACAGCACAAGAAGACCCTGACTGTGCAGAATAAAACTGTGATAATTACATCTGTCATATTTGTACTTAGTCCTCATTAAATTTCGGGAAAATCATCCAGTAGTAAATAATGTGCAATCTTTGCTTTTAAATCAGAGGTCATGAAAGTAAATGGGAATTCTGTTTTTCCTCATAGGGTGTCTGAGAGAGGAAAAAAAAAATCCCATCAACTACATTTAAAAACTCAGTTTGCTTATTATTGAAGACACCAGACTGAGGAATGTCATTAGCGTGACAGTTTATTCAAACACAGCATACAAATTTCATCACCAAGAATAGACTCTGAAACTCATAATGGCATTCACAACCAGATTTACTTCTTTCATTCCATTAGGGGTTTTAAAGGAAGGATTTAAAAATTGTTTTAAATTTTAATTCAAACATGAATATGAGGACTCGTCTACCTTTTTAATTTTAATGCTGAGATGAATGTGATTACAAAGTTCATCTGCATTTTCTGGATATGCTTTCTTTTACAAAAACAAATATACTTTTTTACTTTGAGGGACTGTCTATATTCTGTGTAATAAATACAGGCATGAAAGTAGATTTTGTTAGTATTATAAACACATTGAATCTGAAACCTACACAGTAATTTGAATCCACATGAATTTTTAAGGTATTAATCAGAGTTCAACTTTCTTTCTGTCATATTTGGTCTACACTGGATCTCATTCTGATCTCATATGATTTAGGAATATTTCAGCAGGACTCAGAGGATTTAGATCAAGGTAAATATAGTGTGACTGGGACCAGATCTCACCCAGCATCTTTCTGTGTGGAAAGTAAGGATCTGACGAGCTGAGAGGGAAGGCAGAGGGCAGGAATGAATTGGTGTATTGTTTACATGAGATTTCAAAATAGTCATGGATGCCTATTGACATTTTCACTTTAGTTGACAGTTTTAGAAGACTACGTAAGGAGAATCTATATGTATCACTCTCAAATCCAAATACAGTAAATTTGAGGATATACTCCCGGAATGTATTGATTTTGCTGTATCTCATCAGCATTATCAGTGAAATCATGCAGCAGCACAACCTCTATCTAAAAACTCAACAAAATTCAGAGTTCTTCAGGGAATCCTTGCAAAGTCCTAGGAAGGCAGCTGGATAGTAGAACTCATGAAGGAGAACCTAAAGGAGTAGCTTTTGTTCTCTAGTAAAGCAGAGGTGGAATTGTGGTCTGATATTAATTTATCGAAGGTGCAACTAACCGTGATACTGTGTTCTTCATATATTTGCCTACTTTAAGATACTGTAAGTCAATTTATGTTACAAAGCCCTGTAGAAAAACACAAGTATTGCCACTAAATTTTTCTGTAGTTTTTCTTTTCCAACAAGGGATCTGAATGCTCCTCCTTTTTGTTTGCATTTGCTTTTGATATTGGTAGCGATGGAAATCACAACAGTCTATTGCATGGTCAGTTATAGTAATCCTTGATCCCTTTCTTTCCCTAACACAAAATCATGGGAAAATAGATTGAAACATTTCACCAGACTTGCCTTTGTTGTACTGCAGCAGAAAATCAGAATTCCACCATAGCAGAACAGTTGTAATAATTGCAGCTTTTTCTTTCGAAAAATGGCTGTTCAATCCAGTTCTGATGTAAGCCTTGTGAGCACAGTGCTTTGATGGGGACAGAGAGGGAAAAATCTTGTTCTTTTTGAACAATTACTATTAGGATTATTTCTGAAGGTTGTTCCAATGTAAAATGTTAGCAAACAGTCGATTTTTGTTTTAATACTTGATAGTGTGGAGCGTGCTGTTCTCTACTCTTCTCTGGAGAATACGCTTTCTGTTTTATTTTCGTGAAGTGAGAAATCTGTGGGATCCTTGAAAGAAGATAATGGCTACTGACATAAAAAAAAGCCTTTTACTTGATCCTTGATTAGTTAGTTTAAAACCCATTACTGACTTTATTTCTTTGTTCAAACTTTTGTTAACTTTGATAGATTAAGATGCCCTTGGTGTTCTTGGTGGCCTTGAGAGAATAAAAAAGAACATAACAAAAACATTCAAGAACCGTCCGTTGCAGTCACCTTCTCACGCCAGAGTAGTGATTTTTCACACTTTTCTTGAAATACGTGTACATATAATAGAAAATTAATAAAATCAGGAATTTGGTTTAATTAGGTTAATCTTTGGCCTTATTTTTTTCAGTTAAAGATCATTTAATAGTGTGATAGGGCTTTCTGCCATCTTCTGTTTGCTCCAAACAAGAAGAGTTTCTGCTCATAATTGTTTTCTGTGTAACACAGTGTGCTTGGAATGTAATAATTGTAATTGTCTTTTGAATTATTGTTAAACTGCTGATACACTTCACTACTATGTGCTTATTGTAATGTTTGCCGCGTTCCAATAGCACCTTTGTGACAGAGGTTGATTAATGCTGAAATTCCAAGAATGGCCTATTCCTGATTTATCAGCTAAATGTTGAGAAGTATTTCCTCCACGACAGTGCTATTTGCATCATCCTTGATTTTTTGTGCCTTTGTGTTCTAGCATGTCTACATACAAAATAATTTAATTTATGAAGAAACTCAGGGTAAATTGTTATTTTTCGAAAGTTTGGTGCATTCCCTGTCAGTTACATTTCTAAGGCAGGCTCTCGCCTGCTAGACAAGTGACATCATTTGCAAGTGGATGCAGCCTGCAACAGTTTCCACTGGGAGTAGCAAGTCCTTCTTGGTGCAGGTCGATTTTTCTAAGCTAAGATTTTTAGTTTGAGCTTAGGAAAACATTTAAGCACATGATTAAATCCTGTAGATCTCTGTGGGATTCAAACCAGAACAACAGAAATTAGTTCAACCATAATGGAGAAAAAAAAGCCTTTAAGCCTGACTTCGCTTAATCGCATTTGCTGTTGTTTTCAGCTGTGTTTAGTTCAGTGTCTCAAGTCTTACAAAAATAAAAAAAAGTTGCCTGTTTTGAAATGGTTCCTGAGGTTTTTTTGCTAAGACTGCTTTCTGAAAACAGCTAATTTTTCTGTGATCTCCAAACACCCACAGTAGTAAATGTCCTGCTATCAGAATTGCTTTTGTCAAAAGGCAAAGAAGGCAAGGTTAAAATTTGTTATGAGCAATTGCTTGTTGTGAAGAGTTACTCGCTGATGAGAGAAACATCTCAGTGAAGCTTAGAATAAAATGATGGTATTATAGACATCCTGGTCAAGGTTTTTTTGTAACTATGGGTGGTGAATCAAAAGTAGGCTTTTATTCTAAATGGATTCAGTGACTTCATTTTACCTGTGTTGTATTGTCATGGAGAATTTTAATATTAAGTCCAGCTTAATTATACATCAGAAAATTAGAAACATAAAAGTGCTCTCTTCCTTTTCGCAACATTCATCATATTGTTGTTCTGTTAGAATAACTTACATCTGTTCTTTTATGGTTCTTCCCTCTTTTATGTTGCACATAATTATGAGGTGCCTTCTTTTACGCTGACATGTACCATCACTGAAAATTTTGATAGGCTATGAATAAATTCAGTAGATGTCTGTTAATGCAAATGTGACTCACATTCATTCTTATTCAGAACTTCGCTTATAGAACAGAATCGTGTATTGAAATAAATTCTTCCTTCAGCTACAGGGGTATAAGTTAACTCTCAACGACTTCAGTGTCACTGAGTCACACCCGCACATCTGAGAGCTGAACTGGGTCTCTTTTCTTTATGTTCAAAGTTTTGTCGTGCCCAGTTCAGGGTTAGAATGAGTTTGTTTGTTTTCTAATCCTATCAGCAGATCTTCTTTTTCGGCAGAATGGGTCCTAGGATTTAGAACCAAGAAAACCACCCATCAGTTCGAAAACATTCATTGTAACACACTAATCCTATTTACTCTTGATGGCTTTGTTTCTTAGATTCTTTATTTTTTCTGCTCAGTGAATTTTCTGCTCCTTGAATTAAATGTAATAATTAAGGTCTTTAAGCAGAACTTCCTCTATAGAGGCCAAATCCATGCATTTAGATAAATCAGCTAACCAGAAAAAAAACAGAAACTGAAATTGTTCCCCATTTTTGCTAGTTTCTAGTTACATGTGCCCTTGACAGGCATGGTGGAAATGGAGAACATATTTAGATGTGTGGAGCATTCTTAACACTCCATGTAGAAAATTGTTTCAGATGGCTCCTAGGTTGCTATGAAACCACAAGTACTGATCTCAGATAAATGCCTTTGTCAACCACCATAAATGATCTTACGCTGCATGTTGAAGACATAGGACGTTGCTCATCGTGTGTGCTGATATTCATCTGGTAGCATCAGTCTTTTGTGGAAGAAGGTCTCCTCTGAGCTTGTAAACAGAAACAAAATTATTTGCTTGCCAATATAAGATGGAGGGACGCGACAGTCCTTTAGGAAGTCCCTTGTTTCTGCCCTCATGTACTTTCTGTTTCTAACACAGCAGGGGATTTTCTTTTAAATAAAACCAGTCTATGTTCTCTCTTCTTATTCCAGATGGACCATGACCCCCGAAACCCTGCATATATTGCCACCCAGGGCCCTCTCCCAGCTACTGTTGCTGACTTCTGGCAGGTAAGTTAAACATCTCTTTGAAAACCGAATTTATGTTACAAGTCAAATGTTTTCCTATGCTTCTAGAAATGTAAGGTGTATAAAAATCTGTTGTACCTGAGTCACAATAGGTGCAAAAACCTTAGTTCAAATGTCTTTTTAAAATCTTGTAGGTGGATATTAAAGACATTTATGTATATGACAAGCGCTGCTAAGAAGTAGTTGATCTGGAAATTATGTTGAAAACCTCAGGCCAAAGTGTTCATATTTTAGAGTCAAACTAAGGTCAGATCTCCGTAATTAAACTGCTGCCAAGGACTGGACGATTTTCAGAGAGCCTGACCTTCTTAAGGGTGTAACTGGAATTCGTTGTCATGCTCCAGATCAAAGAGGACCTAACACTATGTGCCGTGAATTTTTCCATTGAAACCTACTTCTTGCACACCCCACTTCCCCAAAATGCTTAAATTCTTATGCATTTAGCCTACCACGGGTAGCTGAGTTGAAGGCTGAGTTAAGACCCTCCTGCATAAAGTTAAGTAGGTGCATGGTTGCGCCTACATGTAGTAGTTACTAATGCACAAATATGAGCTTACTGTGCATGCAGTTTTTTACATGCTCGTGTGGCTCTCAGATCACGCCAGGCTAGGTGTGTGCGAATGTCTGATGGAGATGCTGCATTAGATATTCCTTTCTAAGTGTAAAAATGTGCCTGAAAGCTTACTGAAGCTACGCTTGCATCACCTGAAATCATCTTGTGTCTTCATCTGCATCACTTGGTCTATGATTAGAAAGTGTTGCCTGTCCCCATTAAAGACACTTTTCATGTCACAGTTTCCTATTGTCTCTGATGAGGAACCAAGACATTTTCAAAAAGTTTGTTTGCATTTGGGTGCCTGGATATTTAAATGCTCAGTCTGAGATACTTGGGGCCTGGTTTTTGGAAGTCCAGAGCAGATTCTTTCTGCTTGACGTCAGCTGAACTGTTGTTCTGGCTTAAATTTTCAAGTAACTTGTGATTTTTATCTTCAATATCTTTTTTCCTTTGGTGGGTAGATTCCTTATATTGGGCATGATACTTGAAAATGTGTTTCTTAAGTTAAACATGCAAAATCGACTACCTTGTTAGCTATTCTATAATGATATTTTCCGATTCCTAAGGCTCAGGCTTTTTAATTGTATGTTTTTGCATATTTGTATATTTATACTTCGGATATTTTTACGTGTAACTGCACCTTTACATGTTGAAAAAAATGTGTGTTCTCATTTTTAAAGGAGGTATTTAAAGAACGAACTTTGTATAAGTACTGCTACTGACACAGAAATCAGAATTAACCATACCAACATAGTAGGAATGAATATTTTGTTCTTCTCTCTTCCTAATTTGAACAGCAAGGCAAACTGTTTGCACAGACATAGAGTGACTAGAACTGAAGCGTTATTTCTTTGTTCTGTGATCCCATCTTCCTCATTCCAACTTCTTAGTCAAAAGGTCTCTTTCTTGACTTAATGTCTTCATGCTGTTTGTGAGTGGAGAGTCTTCACTTTCTTCACTTTCCTTCTGCTCTCTTTAGCTATTTCTCCTTCCAATTATCCATCAGTGAAAGTTCCCTTCATCTTCCCACCGGATTTGCTATATACATCTCCACGGAAACCATCTGGCAACCCTGGTTCAGCTTCTGCTCGAGTGTGGCTATATGTCCATTTCTGATGTGACATTCTTCTGTTGTTTCTTGTATTAGGTTCCATAGAAAAGTTTATTTCCTCCATTTATTTTGATGATGTCTGTTACTGCAGTGTAACAATCTACCTATGCCAGATTGGTCCATCACCTACTTTTCTTAAACTTCCTGCAGATCACATGTCAATGTGCCAGTTCCTGTCTCAAGCTTTTTACATGGCCCACGGTATCAACCAGGTGTAATAAACAAGCCAGGAGAGATTAACTCCTGACAGAACACTGCGTCCATAACTGCTGAATTGTAGTAGGCCCATTGCACAAGTAAAGAGCCATGGCTTGAAGTTGCTGTGGTTTGTGTCCAGATGCAGGAGCAAAGTTCACATCCATTTTCCACTTAATAGTACATGTTTTAACTTAAAGCAGGGAAACCTGAACTTGCTATGGAAAATAGAGTATTAACTCCGGTCAGGGCAGACTCTTTTGATGTTTAGTTGAATACAGTTTTCTGTAGTTTATGCAAACCGTGGGGCTGCCACTAGGGATTGTTTAAAGATTCAATTATTCATTCGTGATACATCTTCTCAGTGGTTCTCCTCCCTCTCCCTCCTCCAATTAATACCAGCTGTTGCTGAGCTGTGTTGCTTTTTTCCTCTTTCATGTGCTCAGTGAAGTGGTTTTCTGACTGATAGTGAGAAGAGTGAGTGACTCCAAAGAGACCTGGGACTATTCTGCTGTTCCTTGTCTAAATGCACAATGTCATGCCTTAGCAAGTCCAACAGAAACTCTTGGAGCTTGGCATCCCCTTCTATGGCAATATTTACTAGATGTATTGCTTCTTATTTTTGCAGAGACTTAGCTGCTAAGATTCCCAAGAGCCTAGTTGCGTGGTGGGCATCAGCCACTCCGTTTTATCTTGGCTAAAAGGCTACCCCAGCAGGAAACTGTTATAATTGTTTCCACTGCTGTAAGCATTTCAAGCTGATTTCTAGAAAACACTTGTCTACAAAGTATTTGTTTTGCTTGAAAGTGTAAGACAGCTTTCTTGGCATTTACAACACAGCTGATATCTGTAATGAAATCCAAACTGCTCCTGATTTGTCCTGACTGTCTGGATTTTATGCTCAAATTCAAGACATAGTTTCTAAACCGAGTTTCTCTTAAACTTGCATTGGATTCTACCACCAATCAGTGACTACGTCTACATTAGCCATCAGTGTGGCCCACTAGGAACGAATTTGTAGAGTATCACAGTATTTAATTTGTCAGTTTTACTTTAGACCAACTGTTCAGTGGTCCAATGGACCAAATGCCTGATGGCAGCGGTGAAGGCTACAGATGCGTCTGGAAGATACTTCTTCCAAAAGGAACCCAGTTCCTGAGCTCTAACGCTGCCCTGCAGTGTCTGCTGCTCTGTCATCTACGTAGTCATGTGGTCACATCTATTATCTCTATTTGAGACCAAACAGATGATTTAGTTTTGGATAATCTTTTTTCCTATTTTATTGGCAGGCCCCTCCAAAACCTGTTGTGTTGATCCAGTGCCCAGTATTTTTGTGCAAGTACTATTAGACACTCAGCAAGCAAATCCCATTTAATGTTTTCAGATTGCCCAGATCTGAACAAAGATTGTGGTCAGATCAGTGTCTTCTTTTTCTCAAACTGGGCAAAGCTTTCTGATAAAACATTGATGATGCTTTGTCCGAGCTCATCTGTTTAGCATTCTTGCTACTGGTAGGCAGATCCATGCCTAGTACCACTATGCAACTGAGGAGGACTAGTTTCAGTCCTCTCACTAGTAACCAATTCTTGGAAGATTATGTCCTTTTTGGTAAGGTGAGGAAGAAGAGCAGGTATTGTTCTTCAGTACCACCTACGCTGGATCACTAGAGCCGGCCGTTAGACTCAGCATTTTCTGTACACCTTCCAATTAATTTGGGTTGTCATGTTGACCTGAAAGAGATTAGCCTGATGAAAAATTTGCTTTCAAAGGTGCAGTTTTTGAGCTGGAGATAGTCCAAACTCCTGTGTATTGGTCGTTTTCAAATGGTATTCAAACAAGTTTTGTATGTATTGTAAAAATAATAATGATAAAAAAGGCAGGAATCTTACTCTGGCTTTTCTAAAGGTATAAGGCCACTTCCAGGCATCAGCCTTCCACGGTTGCCTGCGTCCTTCAAGTTTACTTCTCCAGCTCCTGCTACTCTTGGCATAGCTCCTCTAAGTCAGCAAGTGCCTAGTTCCAACTTCCCTGGCTTACCTATTTCTTTCAAAACTTTGTAGCCTGCAGGAGTTGTGTTGTCAGCCGTCTCATTGATCTGTTTTGCCACAGGGCTTCCTAATCTGTCTGGATACTCTGTGTTTGCGGCTCAAGCAGAGATTTCATCTCTGCCTGCATGTCATCTTGTAGACCGCTCTGGAAATTTTCCAGCTACTACTTTAATTAATTCTGAAAACCCTCCAGCTGATTTAAGTCTTCTTTTAATTTCATCTGGTCTTGTTTTCATCTCTTTTTACCAATTACTATTTCTGAGAGATATCTCTTTCATTGATTCTATTTTGGTTCAGTGGGAATTCCACCTCACGATTCCCTTTCTTGAAAACTGGATGCCTCTCCTCACATGGTATTAATCCATTTTTACCTGAGTGGTTAAACAATTTGCCAGGTCTATGGGTTGTTTTCTTCTCAGCTGGAAAGAGATTTCATCCTCAGGATAGGGTTTTGCTTTGATATAGTTCCATTTTATTTACAAAGAAAGTACAGAGTTTTGTTTCCGTGAACAAAGACAGAATCAAATAAGAGGCAATAAATTCTTTTTTCCAAACCTCATTCACCCAGTGTTTTACCCCCAACCTCTCTTTCAGCTTTTCTTCTACCAGGATCACAATGCGAGTTTGTCGAGCTGTGCTGGTGGTTTCTTTATTCCTTTTACACATTTTTGCTGCTTATCGGGATTAATCATCTTGCCTTGATTAATGCCTCTCGCTCTGCATTAAGCATATCGGTTTCTAGAGAAATTCATGGGTCCATATGCTTCACGTTTCTCTTGGTTTTGATGATAACTTCAGTAATTTCAGTTATCAGGCTCCATAAAAGAGTTTGCTTGTTTCTTACATTTATCTTGAATGAAAGGTGATGATTTTGTCCAGCAGCTTCAGTGAGATTTCACTCATCTCTTTCACATAACGCTATTAAAATTCAACATCTCTTTGAACATAATTCAAAAGAAAGAGGATGTAGAACATTTCTGATCTATAACAAGTTTTCGCAGCAGGAGTTCCATGTTGTGAATAATTCTGGAGGCATAAAATTTTATTATTTCCTGTATGTGCTAGGTTATAATTCCATGAAGTATTTGACATGAAGTACATGTCTTAACTTGCAAAGTATTCTAAGAAGCAAGGGATGATAATATGCAAGAAACTATTCCTAAGAGTTAGGATATTTAGAACCAACTGTCCTTGCACTGAAAAATTGTTCTTAATTATGCCAGTTTTATAAATTGCATGTCTGCTAAGGTTCATCATCTCCAAATGGAGATTTCTGTAGGAGGCCATAATTTCTCTCTTTGGAAAACACCCCACGTTATCCCTTGCTTTCATAAATAATAAAAAAAGGGCAACCACATTTGCCCTTCTTTCCCCTTCCCTTTTTTGGAGGGAGGTACATTTTCACGGTTTTTTTATTTTACCATAGAAAGTGAAATAGAGGGAGGGATCAGGCAGCTCCTGCCAAGTGGCTTAAGAGGATATGCTTCTTAGTTGCCTTAGAAAGTCAAATCACGTGTGATATATATTTATGTCAGTACTTGCTGTCGTTCTGTGATGTTGTCTCTGCATGACCAACATAATTAAGAAGTGTATGAACATTTTGTAACTTCTATGGAAGGAATAGAGAAATATAATTTTTCTCATTTTGCTGATGTTCAATAAGGTTCAAAGCACCTATGATAGTAAGTCATGAGATTAAATACAGTCAGTTCTTGTAGTTTGGACCAGAAAATTCCCTGGCTTTTGCCTGAATAGATCTGTAGCTCAGGCTAGATAGTTCCCCAGATGCCTTAGTCCCTGGAGGGCTCCAGTCTGGCAGGGATGGCAGAGCACATACCACTCACGAACAGCACTGAGTCGAACGCAGGACCAGGAAAGCAGACTTCGGGTGCTGCCACTTTGTGGTTCGGATGCTCCTCCAGGAAGCAAGAAGGAGCTTCATCCTGTGTGTTCTGAATCAAACCCATACTTTTCATTACCCTGTCTTTCCTCCACTATTTACCAGTGCATGAAGAAGTCTTGAAATTGGGAGTGCTCTTCACCTTTCTTGTTAAAGGTGGGCATTGCTGACAAACAAAAAGAAAGCTCACTAGAGTGGAGGTTTACACTGTTGTGATTATAGGGAGTGGGGAGAGCTCATCTCTGCTTCTTTATTTTCTGGTTTTATTGCAAGACTTTTAAATATAAAGTGCAGAAGGATTCCCAAGAGTAAAGACCGGCGCCCTAGTGTGAGCCAGGGAGTTCAGTTGCCATCTGCTTTTTGTTGCCCCCAGTGCTGCATTTCTTAATCTAAAACTATTTTTAGAATAATTTTTCTCTACCCATATTCAGGAGTATTTTATCAGCCTGAGTTCAAAAAACGACTGTTGTTTTCTTCCCAGATCACACTAACATGTTAAGAACCCAGTCCCTGAATTGCAGTCTTGAGGACTTGATAAATCTTTGCATGTCTGTTTGGCAACACTTGGTTCTCTCTTCCAGTTTTCGAATTCAACAAAAGAAATACAAAATACTGACAGTGGATTGTTTCTTTTGTAAAAAGGATTAGTCATCAGTGATCTCCAAAGGCAAATCCCAGTGGGCAGAAGACCATGCCCCTGTAGCTGAATGAGTCTTCCTGCAAAACTGGTGTTCCAAGCACATGGGCTGAGTACGAACAACTGTACCAAACCCTCCCCTACTCACTGGTTTCTGCACTCCCAGTTCAGCGTGTTTTGTGAGTGCTGAAATTAATTTACAGTCTAAATTATTTTTTCTGCATTTTGTTCTTCTGTGCAGAACACAGTGCTTTCAAGCAGTCTTGATCCCCAAGTTTTATTTTCCTTGCCTGGAATGGGACTGCCTGCATGTCTAATCAGTTCTCACCTTCAGAAAGAAGAGCAGATGAGAAGCGACACAAAGCAATTCAATCTATAAAATATGCATATTTTAATTTAATAAAAGAAAAACAGCAAGGGAGACATAAGCACAGAACAGTAGCCCCTCGAGCTTCAGTAACTTGTCAAACCATGTGAAATAAATACAGCATTAGGAATTCCATAGGCGTTCAGTAAAGGAGTGTGCATTTAACATGCTCACTTCTAATTATGGCTCCAGTTGGAGAAGGTACTTAGAAGTGGTCCTTTTAAAATTTCTATCCCTTTATTGTTTAGGTTCCACCTTTCCAATACAGAAGTGAAAAGCTAATTACTGGTGATTTTGGTGTACTTTCCCTCCTTAATGTGGTTTTGTCAGCACAGCAATACTAAATAGTGCTCATATTTACATTATTTAATAATAAGGCTTGAGTTAGGAGTCTACTGAGAACAACAGTCTGACAACCACGTACTTATATGTGGTCCTCTCTGAAGCCATCTTTTCAACTGCAAGAGGCAGATAATTTTTTTTAGTTAGAGATTGTTGATCATTAATTTTTCAACCTATAGATTTGCTTAGCTGTCTGACACAGCTATGACTTTGCAAATGGCAACTCTGACTTTGCCACAGTTGATTTTCATATCAAAATGCTAAGTCATTTTCAACCAAAATGTTTTGCAGAAAAGCTTGCTTTTGTATTTTTGTATTTTGTATTGCTAAATACATTGTGAAGTTCTAGATGATAACAAAAATCAAAATTCCCTCCCATTTTTTTTTCAGTTAAAAGCTCCCCGCCCTTTTTTAAACCCATTAAAGAATTGGAGTTTGGTTTTAAAATATTGCAGAAAATGCCTGTCTCTATTCAATAGTGTTTCCTATTTCCAGTGGAGATCTTCAAAGAAGCCATAGTTGAGTTAATTGCTTTCAATATAGGTAATGGGATTAATATTATCTAGTCCAAAAAGGGCTAGTACCTTGCTTTATTGTTGGTTTAGGAGTTGTGTTTATTCATGCTGAGTTTTGATTATCATTAGAAATTATTTGGGTTTTGTTAGCTCGTTTGTCTGCTGTTCCAAATACTTGCATTTACCAACTATTTGGGAAGCCTAAAAGGCTGAAAAGATGGCGTCTTCAGTTTACTGGAGATCTCTTCCAGAATGCAGCTGGTGTGATTAGCCTATTATTTTTAGTGAACGGGCTGGATTTAACTTATTATCCTATCTATTTACTACTTGTAAATCACCACATTTTAGAAACTTCTCCACCCATTCCTTTCAAAAAAAGAGTGTCTGGTCGGTGCACATGTCTTGTCATTTCCCCATCACTAAACTTAAAGAAGAAAATGGCTGGGGTGGATCATTCAGTATAAAAAGAAGCTTAGAAATGATAAAGTGTCTGAAAAAAATAAAAGGATTCATAGCAACCATTTTGTTTACAAGCTTTTTGTTTACAAGCTAGTAAACAAGGAAATTTTAAAATATAAGCTTTCAAAAACGGGTGTTATATTGGGTTTGTGGCAGTGTTGTGGCACTGATTCTCCTATTTGTGACTTTATTTTTCTCCTAACCTGAGAAACCAATTCTGTGCTCCTTTGCAAAGAATTCGTACTAAATGTAATTCATCCCAATGTGGAAGTCCTTTGTATGAGACTGGCACGCTAGATAACCACAGCATGAGGTCTCTACACGTGGTGGATTTCATCAACAGGGATCCCTGTGGATATGAGACATGCTGCTCATCTGTGGGTTGCAGGATTCAGCCTTTACTTTGCAATAAATGGAAAGGAATAGTGTTGTTCTTGTCCAAGTAATGTTTTGAGGATGATGCATACAGCAGAACTTCATTAAAGATCATTAATATGTTACTCTCTAGGCACATAGGCTGGAGGTAGAGGCGTCACACGAAATTATACACGGTCTTCCCTTTTCAGCAAAGCATGCACTGCAGAGCTCCATGGTGAGCTCCTGTGCGTCACTCAGACTTTATCACTTCCCTTCAGAAGACTCCGTTCAACATTTCTTCTTCTCCTGGAAGTGTTACTGTAAATTACAAACATGAAACTGCCTGTGCGAAGACATCTAAAGAAGTGTAGTTATATATGGTAATTTCCATAATAGTAGTTAACACTTGGAGTCTAAGGCTTAATTTTGCTGGGCGCTACCTAAAAAGAAGAACCTCTGCCCCGAGGACCTCATGTTCTCTTTATTCTTATGTCCTATGCATTGAGTTACTCTCTATTGTGCAATCATACAAAGCTCAGAAGTACGTGAATTGCCGTGAATTTGCAGCTGAACCTCTTCCTTTGTTCTCCGAGCCCAGCTGAAGTGTCTCTTTGGTAACCAGAGATGCTTCTCTGAAGGCTGTACTGGGATTGTGTAGACCAAGTCTGTGCTACCTGTACCTTCATTACAAAGTCACACTTCCTGGGGCCACTTTCTAGTATGTGGCCATGTCTGAACACTGAGCACGGCAAAGTGTTAAGTGTTGGAGGATGTAGCTTCTGAAAAACCCACCACCAAGTTAAAGAGGGGGCGGTGAAGAGGCGACAGTATGAAAGTCTGTGAACTGCCTTTGACTCATCCCGCTTCTGCTTTGTTTGAAAAGAAATCCAGATAACAGCCTGATGGTCTAATATTTAAGTTCTCAAGGAAACAATGAAGATGCTGTAGTCCTCCAGTCACAGGCTGTGAGTCTTGGTGAAAATCCCGTCTCAATGGTAAGCACGGGAGATGCAGTGACAATTGCTTGTAACAGGGATGATGGCACTAGATTGTATTGCCTGCTTGATTTGGTGGATTTGACTTCTACATTTTCACACAATGACCTAAAAGAAATATTATACCCCAGAGTAACTTTGAAATTGTTTGTTTAAATTAACTTTCATTTGGATTTATGCTTAATGAAATCTTCAGAGATGCAGACATCCCCTCTCTAATGAAATGCTGTATCTTTGAACCAATGAACAGGGTTGCCAAACTGTAAGGATTCCTCTCTAAATGAGTGGGCTTTTATAATGTTACACTTGGGTGGCACAAGCAGAGTGCTAGATGATTAGTTTATGGTCTAGATCATTGTATTTTTATTACACTCATAAAAACTGTGTTTCTCCTCATTTTCGTAATGGCTTCAATGAGCTTCTATACCTTCTAGAGGGACATTAAATTGTTATGTGATGAAAGTACTGATTTAGTAGGGCTAGTTTTAAAGTAAGATACATGTTTTGAATTCTTATCTTTGATTGCTGACTGAAAAAGATGAAACTACATTAGAATGAATGAAATCTGTATGATCTTCCTTACATACAAAGAAGGTTCCCAGCTGTGGCCTAAAACAAATGCAATACAGAAAACATGCAAATGATAAATCTACATCTGTCTATAAAATAAATTCTCTATCAATTTAAAGTATTTTTGCTGATTTTGTGCCATTATGAGTATTTAAAAGGAGGGTGAGTGGATTACAGGTATCTTTATTTAAAAATCTTTTTAAGAGGAAAAAAAAAGAAGAAAGATTATTTTTATGCCTTACATTCAACTGTAATTTTTTTTCCTGCTTCTGTTCAAAATTATAAATAACCCTATTCTGTGCAAACCCTAGAATCATTTCTCTAAATAATTCTAAGCTGATTTTTAAAGTTGTTTTAATTATGTTGCAACATGAAAAAAAAGAAGAAAAATGTTATTTGTTTCTCTATATGCAAGCTATTCTTAAAAGAGAAGACAACATCATTATCTATGAATGGGAAACCTTTTTATTTGATATGTAATTAAAAAAAAATAATCCTTGAATTGAATGTATCATCTCATCTTTGCACAGTTTTGACAAAGGCCTTTTTTGTTTACAAAATTTACATGTCAATACAGTTGCTTATAAATATTTCTGTGAAATAAACATAACCCTTCACAAAAAGAGCAGTTTACTCTTCATTCAGTAATTTTATATGCTAGCAAAAAGACAATGAAAGTTGTATGCAAATATAACATCAATGTACAGCATAGTAATAACAGTTTTTAGTGATTATGCTGCTTGGTATTAATTCATAGGAGCTTTTTTGTTCAGCCATGGGCTGTGTTTGGAACAGAGATATGCCAGACCAGAGCATCTCTGCTTGTTCTGCTGTGTGGGAGACATCCACAAATCCTTTATCTGAGGATGCACTGGATTCCTGTATCCTGCTCGGTGGCTGGTCTAAATCATTAAGCGACCGTGCTGTAGTGAAGATGCACTGTTCTCCTCCATTCCTGCCGTACCTGTGCTCTGTGAGTGCCCGGTCTGCAGCAGGAGTCAGACTTCCCTTCTACCTCCAGGGGAAAGAAAAGGAAAGTAAAAGGGGAAAAGAGAGCTAGAAAAGAGAAGGAGGGAGGGGAGCGAACCAAAAAAATAAGGAAAGAAAAATAGAAAAGAGAAAGAGAAAATAAAAAGGAAAAGAGAAAGAAAAAGTAAAAAGAAAAAAAGAAAGGAAGAAAATGAAAAAGGAAAAATGAAAGGAACAAAAGAAAAAAGAGAGAAGTAAGAAGAGACAGTCATGCACACTTGCAACAAATCTTTTACAAACGTGCATTTGGAGGGACGATTTCTCCGTCTGAAATGTTTCTGGAAGAACAGATTTGGTTTGGGATTTCCCTGCATTTTCCTCATTACTCTTGTTCAGATGCAACTTTTATGGTTGTTTCAGCAGCGCAGCAGTTTAATAGCTTTCACTATGTGGCAAACCATAAAAAGAAAGAGGGTTGAGGACACAAACAGGTTTCAGTAGATGCGACTTTAGTAGCTCCATGCTGCTTTAGTATTGAATATCAAATGTCAAGTAGTTGTGTGTTCTGCAAGCATTGTTCAGTGTTCCCTTTGTGGATCTGAAAGTTTGACAGAAAAGCAGCTGAACACGGTACCAGGAACGAGGAGAGATTTTGTGGAAGACCCGATCTGAAATCGCTACAAATTCTTTAATATTTCATGGACGCCTGCAAAATATGGTGCCAGTTTATTCAGAGATTTGAAAGCAGCTGCAGAGTAAAAGTGTCTAATGAAAATGAAATAAATTTCTTGTGAATGGAATAAATTTTGATTGTGTGTCTGAGTGCAGTAATTATACATGTCACGCAGTAATTAGGCACTCACAGTGTGGCCACGGTGTCTTTCTTTGTCTGCAGATGGTCTGGGAGAACGGCTGTGTCGTTATTGTCATGCTGACACCGCTCGCAGAAAACGGAGTCAAACAGTGCTACCACTATTGGCCAGACGAAGGGTCAAACCTCTACCACATCTATGAGGTACCCCCACAAAATACCTGGTTGTAAACGTGGCAGTAAGTGCACGGCTTGATCTCGTACGGGGCAGAATGGTGCTTAAGCCAATCTCACCTGGAGGCTGAGCTCGGGGCTCTTAAATACTCTTCGTGTGCCTTCGAGTAGCTGTAGGTTTGTGAAAAAAATCAAGTGCGGTTCTAATAGCAAGGTAGTTTCTGCTGAATAAAATCTAGTAAATAATGAGCCAAGTATTACCATGAAAAAAGGACAACAGTTTTGTTTTTCAAATGGCTTTGCAAGTGGTTGAAACGTGAAACTGTGTATTTATATTTCATAAGAAAAATGGTTTTTTTAGAACTAGTGGATTTTGCCTTAGGAAAACCATATGTATATCTGTGTAGAAAAGCCTTTATATAGCTTTAGTAATTTACGCTATCTATTTTTACCTCTTGCCTCAGCCACAACAACAAATATATATTTGTATTTTCTGCTTTACATTTCTAGCTCAAAATATCATATCACCAGTTTTGTCAAAGTGTACCATTGACAATGGTTGTCAGATTTTTCCAGTTGTCCAGCTGAGTAGAGGAAGAAAATACTACCACAATGCCAAATACGAAGAATAGGATAATGTGAAGAAATATTGTTACTTAAGCTAAAATGTGAACAAGCTCATTTTCCGAAAAGGTGAACTCTGCAGATAAGCTGCATTTTTTAATGCTTATGTTTCTACGTAGCAGAAGAAACTGACGTTTCGCTTCTCATGTGAATGCAGCTCAGACTGTCCAGAGCACTGAGAGCAGCCTGGGCAATGCATTGTGGGCGTTTCCGAATAGAAGGCGACGGCCAGGCCAACAGATTTTCAGACAGTGTCTTTTGTATTCACATAACGATACAAAGTTTCAATTTAGTGATTTTTTTTTTCTTTTGCATTAAAACTGTCAAGATTCTTTATGTTTTCAGTAAAACAGCAGTGGCAGCTACTTCCTTCCTGACAACGACACTGATTGCTAAATTAAAAAAAAAAAATTTCCCAGCAATGGCCAATTTTCTAGTAAAAATAAAACTTCTGTGCGATTCCTTCATCCCAGACCTCTTACACCTGCCATCCTGGAGATGTGGCTTGCAACCGAAATGGCTGATACCCGTTTGTTCCTTCCTGTGGGGTGTAGGTAAACCTTGTCTCTGAGCACATCTGGTGCGAGGATTTCCTCGTGAGGAGCTTCTACCTGAAGAACCTGCAGACGAACGAGACCCGCACAGTGACACAGTTCCACTTCCTCAGCTGGAACGATCAGAGGGTTCCTGCTTCCACAAGATCACTCCTGGATTTCCGCAGGTAAAGCACAAAGTATGACAGCTCCTTTAAGATGATACAGATCTGAGGAGCTAAGCTAGTCCTTTTAATTGTCCTTTACGTATTTCTGGTTTGGAAGGGGGTTCCTCAGCCGGAGAAGCCACAATGCTAAACTAACACAAAATTCTGCAGTTGGTTGATGTTTAGTGGTGTCTGACACATAGATATTGCCTGGTTTTAAGACATACTCATTTCCCATTTAGAGATCGATACTTTTCCTCCCTTTTTACAGCTCTTCGGTGCTTCTGTATTTCTTTGTTTTCCAAGTATATATCCATTCTGCAATTTCCAGGCTTTTTGTGTGGCTCCCCTATGATCCTTATTGCAGGAATCTCACAAATAAATTGTGTAGTATAAACATCGTTGCGAAAAAAAAAATCACAGTGGAGTCATATGGCAATAATGGCATTCCCGTGGGAGCATTTGGATCATTTGGTCATAAGGATCAAACAGTGAGGTCTCTAGACCTTCTTTGGTTACAGGAGGGTGGAAATTTGAGAAAGCAGATGAAAATGTTGACAAAGCATGCCCCCTGGATTTTTAAAGAAAGTCAACGTGGCTTTAAAATACAAATATACAAAGGCAAAACCTGCAAAAGTCCTTGCCACCTTCTCTAATGTTTGCTGTGTCTATCTAAATTTTAATTTGAAAATTAAAGCCATGCATGATAAATACTGGAGCGAAATAATCTTCATTTGATTGCAAACCATGCCCAGCGCATCGTGTGTAGGTGTTAGCGCGTATCAGCTAATCTACAGCGATGCGCTTATGACTAATGAAAAGAATCTCCGGGAGGGTTGGGGAGTTGGTTCTCAATCCGCAAGCGGCCTCTGGGATCACGTGTTTTGCTCTCTGTAGTGCAATATTATCCACAAACCCCCAAAGTGATTATAAGGGGCTCAGTGCTCAAAAGGTCCAAGCTTGTTTCTTTCGATATGTGTTGGGAGCTCTGACTGATGCCGGTCGGAGCTGCGCATCTGCATCTGGGGGGAGAACCTGGCATATATGCAATGGGACCTGGTTGCACAGTTCTCTGTTGGCAAAATTTTACTCTTAAAAATGTAGGGCTAAATGCCACCCTTCATCCATCTGTATTCTTGCACGTATTGCAAGGCTGTTGAGAGCAGAGAGTTATCCCAGGCGGTGCAGGCGGTCCCTCGAGGGACAGAGTACAGCCATACTGAGTCACGAGGAGCTGTGGCTAGGTGAGAATGTCAGACTATGCTACAAGGGCTGCAACACAAAAGCAGTAGCAGAGGAAAGAAGCACAGCCATAGGACGGAGTTGAAATCGTAACTGAATTGTCAAGGTTTTCTTCTCTGGGTTCAGACTTTAATGTGATTTTTATAGGTTGATTTCCCTTTACTTGTGGTACCGAGGAAGTTGCCTGTAGTGGATTTCTGTACTGAAAATTCTGAATTGGTTCCATTAAGCCATGCGAGGCTGCAGCACAGAGCCAACACAGCGTCTGCTTTCGCTCTTTTTGTAGTTAGTGAGAAATCCCCTAGCAATTCTAACTAAACTATAAATGAGCCTGTACAGCCAGGACATCTGAAGTTCGGAGCTCCTCAACTCCGGCTCGCTTCAGTAAGAACTGAGGTCCCTGCGTGAACCGAAGGATTAGGTCTCCAGTAGATCGCAGTTCACACCACTGCTTAGAGTGACGTTTTGTAAGGGTTAAAGAGCCGTGTTGAAGAAGTGTTGTGCAATACTTTGAAAAAGAAAAATTAGAACTAGATGAGAAGAGTAGTGGAGCTGCCATTCTTTGTATTTAAAGCCAGTATGGGAATGAACCTGTTAAGATTTAATTGAATTCCGAGTGTTCATTTCATATGTATTCACAGTCCAGTGTAGGGTACTGTAATCATTCGCTACGTGCAGATTTTGTACAATGAACTCATAATACTGAATGCATAGTAAAATTCCGCCTGGAAAGGAATTTTGGAATGCATAATAGCTGATCTGTGAATCTCAGTTTTCTTGGTCATCTGATGTTGCTGGTTTTTTAATGACAAAAAAACTATTGCTAAAATAAAGTATTTGGAATTTGTTTATACAATAAATGTTTTGCACCTGAAACTTCCTATTTAAAGTACAGACTGTGCTGGATTACAACAGCTAAGTCATAAAGCCCCCAGAATAAATGTCTGTCAGCACTACCATACTCATAGTAGGGTAGTGCTAGGAAGGGGCTGCTCTCATTTCTTCTAAACTATCTATGTTTTTATGTGCATTCAGTGTGTTTGTATATATATATGGATATGTGTGTATATTTATATATTCACATACATATATGAAATTAAGCATATACATAACCAACCCTCTATTTTTTATAATTCATCACCAAGAAAAATTGGATTCCCAAAATTACCTTGCCCAGAGTCTGTGGAAATAGGGACCTTAAAATTTTTATTGAAGTAAATTTTGCAAGTCTCTGTGAAAACTGAAAGCTTACATTTCTCTTACTATGTATCAGACAATGCTTTAGATGATTTTGCATTTAGCAGATACATTAAACCTTGCGGAATAATCTATCATACTTTCATAACGTAGGTATAAATTGCCAAAAAGAGATTATTCTATATACATATAAAAAATCTGTGCAAAAGACAGTCCCTGAGAGGTGAGGCTACTACAGAAACGCCTGGTCAGTTTTAAATGCTTCTGGAGTCCTAATTTCATTTTGAACAATAGACCAATCATTATTGCTCTGGACTAGCTTGTTAGTCATGCACTGATATGTGTAATTAAATATTTCTTGAGCCCAGAGGGAGCACATTTACACTTTAAAGAGGGACTGCTAAGCTAAAAGATAATTAGCATCACATGTGAGGGCTTTGCTTAAAATATATATCTACTATGCTATCACTTCTCGCTGTGTGCAATGGCATTTACTAACACTGCTCACTTTAAAAATGGACAAATTCTTATTTTGCCAGCTAATTAGCGGTTGCCAGTGTCATTTTTGTGATGTTGCAGCTAGTAATATGAGCCCAGTTGCATAGTCACAAAAGTGATCATTGGAAACTGTGACTCTGCTGCAGGGACAATGTGGGAAACCCCTTTTCTGAGCCTCTAACGACCTCTGACCTTTGCTTGCTGATGGTTTGCATGATGATTTCTTTTTCACTCAATGAGCCAAGGGTTGGTTTGTATTACTAATCATTCTTTCTAAGTTAATTCTTCCTGTATATGTGTATATATATATAAAATATATATTTTCTGCAACATTCAAGAACTTTGCTCACTGATGAATTTTCAGCTCACTCTCATTAGCCAGAACTAAGAATGAAATGAGATGTTGCTGCACTTCTAAATATTTTCATAAACTATATATAGACAAAGCTATGAACCAGCTGGATGGAAACCCTTTGTTTTAATGTGTGTTCTGAAATGTGTGATAATGAAACTGTTTGAAACGCCTTCAATAAAACTGACAAACATAAGGTGTCTTTCCCTAACATGTGTCTCTGGCTGTCTGATTTACTGATAGGTTTAGATCAAGTTTGGCATTGAAATTATATTAGGACTTTGGTAGATGGCTAGTCACAACATGCAGCTATCATATTAGTGGTGCCATACAAGCAACAAGGGAACCACACAAGCAGAAAAAGAAATGGTAAATACCCCTCTGTAGTTACTAGCTTTTATTTAGTACTTTAAATGCAGAAATGACTCTTTACGAAGGCACAGGATGGGGGGTGTGGGGAGCATGGCCAACTGCACGTAGGGGAATGCAGACTGACTGTATCAGATGTTACAGACATTTCAAATATAATTTACTGTACAATTAAAAAAAATCAGGCTTTATATTGTATAGAAGGAGTTGATCCTCAGATATGACCATCAAGAACTGAACAATTCATTCATGTGAGAACTACTGCAGCTTAAGTCATTCAAGTTTTGCTTGGTAGTGCCTGCATGTATATGTATTTATGGACATATAATGGTCCATTTAAATTCTAAAGTCGGGTGCTTCTCGGTGACTTACCACTTATTTTATAGAATGTTGTTCTACTGCATTAATTACTTACATCCAAGGAGTATGAATAGAGACAGAATGTCTCTGCAAGTATGATTTACATCAGTAAGCAAAAGAGTGAGAATTGTGAAAAATTCTTGAATTCTAATGTTTAAAGGGAGTCATTACAAGAACTTAATATTGTTACTAAATTTGATTAGAATCTTAAATAATTAAAAGCAGAATGTGAAAACACGGTTTCATGGGACATCACCAACATCTCTGTAACCTGTTTGGGTTGAGTTCCAGGTATCCTGACTCCCTGTCAGATGTAGAAGTTTAGGCATCTTCAAGCTATACTATAAGCAATGTTTAAAGATACATGCATGTTTTCACAGCACAGATGTTAGTGAATAGTTGAACAGCCAAGAACTAAATGATTCAGTAGGTTAGTTATGCTTTAAAATTCGTAATAACACTGTACCACGGTTGCCAAATTCCAGCAGCTCACTTCAGTTTAGTAGTCAGCATCCTATGTAACGCTTGCACTGACCTGGGGACTATTAGAGTGTCTGGGCACCCCCTGAAACCTGCCCTGTGAAATGGTTTCATAGAGACCTTCTAGCTCCAGTAAAGTCAAACATCTCCTCAAGAAAATTGAGTGAAAGGTTTTGATTTCTTGAAGCAATGCTTTCCCATTTTAGCCTTTGTTCAGCTTGCCTTGTTAACATATGTGTGCATATTTTACGGTTTTTTGGGCCTGTAATAAACTTGACATGCAAAATACATCCTAGAGCAGAAGAGAGGGTTTGGGATTTTTGTTTTTGTAAAGCAATTTAAATAGGTTTAAACCAACTTTGTGGGCTCTGTTCTTAGACTGTCTTGCTTTGCTTCAGCCCTAGTTACTTCCTTCACTGAGTTTACATACCAGCAGACCTGTTCTATAGCTGCACTTTCATTGATTGACCTCACATATATTTTCTTGCCACTGAGAATGTTTAACCAGGAAGCTATAGGAGACAACAATGTGTAAATATTAACTATATAAGACTTCTGCACTGGATCCAAAGCAGTAAAGCTTACTGATGGTTTTAGTTATTTTTACCACAATAGATTACATTTTAGAATTTTGTGAGAAGCTTTTCAGGAGATTCGGTATTTGCCTGTTTGGGGAGAACAAGTTTTACAAATTGACACACATTGCACAAAGTATACTGGAATGGCCATTTTTAATTTTGGATTCAGTTTGATGGCCGTTAATATTTCTTTGAGCAAGCTCATGAAGTCAAAGCTGGCTTCAAAATCAAAGCATCTCAAGCTAGTCTTAGTTTTGGAGCTAAGACATGAGACGTTTGAGATAAAAGATTGTTTATTTTGCCTAGCCCACAGCGATAATGAGATGTTGTCAGGGGTTTCTACAGCAGCAAAGCAGAAGCAAACTTTAAACAAGACTATGTATGTAACAACTGCTTGTTGTATTAGGAAACTATCAACCTAACTGTTTCTTTAAAGACTGCAATATTTCCTTTTTTTATTGCTTATTTTTGACAGCTGGCTAAGGAAACAGTATGTAATATGCTTAATTAATTTTTTGTGTCTGTTTTATTTCAGAAAAGTAAACAAGTGCTACAGGGGTCGCTCTTGTCCAGTAGTTGTTCATTGCAGGCAAGTACAATTTCTAAAATAGCTTTAGAGAGATTTGTATGTTTAAGAGTTTAATATAGATGTAAACAAAATGGGCAAATTAAAGCTTTAGATGAATCACTAAACAGGTAGTGAGGTAGGCTGAAGGTATTAAATGTAATTGAACTGGGTTTTAATGCTAATTAATACTCAGCATCTGTTTTCATAATAAAATTATCCTTTTCTGTGTTTTCGTAGATGTTGTGTCATGACTGAACAATGTATGGCCACCCTTCCCAATACAAATAGCACTTGAGTTTCTTAAATCTTCTTCAAAATGTTTAGTGGTTCCTTGCATTCACTCACAATTTAGTCTATTTTATGAATACTTAATTATGTTTTATTTTTTCTTTGCTTGCTTTTAGTGATCATGGTAAGAAGAAGGCCATGTCAGGGAGTGGAGATTGAGTAATCCTTTAAACACAGATTATTTTTAGGATTGACAGTCTGATAGATGCACATGAGAGCTCTCGGGCAGGTCAATGGAAAACTTTACCGTAGCGTTCACGTTTTGGTTTTGCCATTGGAGAGTCTGTTATAAGGTGAAGGTTGCACTTATTTATTGAAGATACTCTTGTAGATAAGGGAGATAGAAAACTAGCCCTGCATAGAGAGGCAGGTTTTTTGACGTGTGGCACTCCACTCTGGGTGGGAGCAAGGAGGGAGGGGACACGTTCCTCACCTGCGGCTCCACAGAGTCACCTTCCGCTGGACACGGGGAGGCGAATGCTCTGGGGCAGGCTTGTTTGCATTACGGTCGGGAAGCCTGAGATAAGAAACATTTGATGCAGCGTGAAGGACCTTCAAGTTTCTTCCTCATTCCTTACTGTGATGGATGGAAATGTCTACCATCCGCTCAGTAGTTTTTGTTTTTATTGTGCCTGATCGCTGCCTTGTCTCTCATTATTCAGCTTAACTAATAAGATTGTGTCTTTGTTCCCTTCATAGACATAGGGAAAAAAAAATTATTACCATTACCTCCTTTTCTCTAAGCAGTGATCTAGTAACGGAAAGAAAAAAACCCTCTGTCTACAGAGACTTAACAAAAATTAAGTTTCATAGCCTGCCTGTAGACAGAATGTAGTAACACGCTTCACGCTGTTCTATTATTTTTCCTTTCATTAATTCTTGTACACAAATTGAGCTATCAATAAAAATAATGGCTTAATTAATAAAACTACATACCAGTCTAATTGGTCACACATGCACCTTTGTAAAAATTTTGGGGAGGGAAAGATAAAAAGCTTTTACTTAAAGTCTTAATTATGTTTGCTAACAGCAGCTCTAAAAGAGCATCATGCTGGCAATTACACGTTGCTCTCTGAAAAGGGCACAAGCTGCATTCAGATCAGGGAGCTTTCACCCTCCCAAGGCTTGGTCTCACATCTCTAAGGAAGGGCTGATGATGCATGAAAGTTAAAGCTGTTTCTTAGGAATTACACGATAATACTTTTTCTTGAGGTTGCAACTAAAGAAGAATTGAAGGGGAAGGTAAAAAGAAAAAACAAACCACTCATGATCTGTAGTGAAGAAAGATTGCAGTCCCTCAGTAATCAAATATTTTGGTTCTTGGACAGGTCTCTCAATGCATTGCCTCTGACTGCTGTCTTTAAATGCAGTCTGCAACATTTGGCGACCATTCTGGATAACGTTCTGGTCTAGCTTATTCTGTGGTTCTTGATCTCATATACAAGTGACTATAAGCTCACAATATGTAGGCTTTTGGAACAGAAATGGTACCCTGTACTAGGATTGCTGATTTCTCCGCTGTTGTTTAAAATGCTTTTATTGCATAAGCACAACTTGGTTTAAAAAAATCAAAACAGAGCCCTATTATCCATGCAGGGTAACAGTTAATGTTCCGTGAACAGCCTGTGTTAATTCAATGCAAGCTTTTTCTCCCCCTCTCAGTATCCTACTTTAGCCCTTCGTTCTGTCCTCTCCCCTCATGTGTAACAGTATAACATTAAGGGCAGGTACCTTCATGTTGAATCCAGATGCACATTGATAGGCTTTATTTTTTCTTTTTCCCTTTCTGTTGGCAGCGATGGTGCAGGAAGAAGTGGAACCTACATTCTAATTGACATGGTTCTCAATAAAATGGCCAAAGGTGAGAATGGAAAGGCTTGTTACTTCCTCGGTGCTGAAAGATGTGCTTGTGTTGCCATGACAACGCGGGGAGCAATATTCACAGAAAATCTGAGAATAAATTGGAGGCAAATTGTACTATTTCCTGAACATTCTTAAGTTTTATTTTCATAGCAATTTTAAACAACAAACCCAAAAGCAAATGCTTCATGAATGTCTTCGTGATGTTGAGAAGTATATGATTTTTTTTAATTTATCATTTTAAATAGTTATTATAGTTTTTAGAAGAAGATACCTTGGGGCTGTACAGTCCTTATTTAGTGGTTATATGAGTTAGGTCCTGGGCTGCTTCGTGACTATTGCCCAGTCTGCTGTCACCTACCCAGGCACGATGGTCAAACGCAATTACTTTTTGTTTTGTAGCTGCATATTACCATCATAGCACCGACAGGGCCTCATGTGCGCCACACATTTGTCTTTTAGGAGGAAAAAGACTGTAGTGAACAAGACAGAGGACTGAAAATAAATCAGCTAATGGTCTGTTCCCAGCTCTGCACTGTCTGTTCCGATATTAAACGATTTATTTAGCTTTTGTGTTGCTTAGTTTCCTTATCTGTGAGATGTAATTTTATGAAGTGGGAAATCATCTGTCAGCATAAATATATACTGTTGTTTGTTTAAAATGAAGTCTATATTCTCTAGAGGTTGGGGCCATTCCTTAACTTTCTGTTGATCGGTAAATGGTTCATGGTCGGAAGTACTTGAGATGCCCTGAAATAATCTTTGTATGTTAGGACGTAACCAAATTTTTAGCACTGATGCTGTCTTCAGAAAGAAGGAGGGTAAAAGTGGGCATGTAAACCTGACCATATGTTAAAAAGACCATAATAGTCCGCTTTATTTGTATACTGTACCTTTTTCCCATGCCTTTGGCCATCTTTGTATCACATTTTCATAGAACTGCAGTTTAAGAGGAAGAGAAATCTTGTGAGATTGAAAATAAACAAAAATATAGCTATTTGCCTTTCTTAAGATGAGTTCGTAAGCCACCTTGATTTGGCATTATGCACATATGTGTTTGTATTTAAAGAAAAAGGATTAATTGTAAAAACATGTATTAATTTACATAGTGAAACAACGATTAGTCCTTTAAGTTCTAATTGCTTTACAGTTGTTTAAAGTCTTCTAAGATTGACATATTTTTATATGTAGTTTAAAAATACACTCCATACTTTGCATCCTGCATATCCCAGTCCTGTAGGACATAGTGGTGTCCTGTCCCTTTAGAAAGAAGAGTTTAGTGGTTTTTTCTCTCCATATTCTGCTAACACATCTCATCAAACACGGACTTAATTTTCTGCCTGCGAGCATCATGTGGAACTTGCTGCTGATGTTAAAAGAAGTTGTGTGTTTGCCTTCTACTTGGAAGTGTACTGAAAATAAATTTTTCAGTGGGATGAGATTAGTTTTTCAGGCTGCTTGGAAAATAGGTTTTTACTCTGTGAAGGAATACGGAGATATTTTCAATGCTTGTTATATGCCACGTGACAACCTAGTCTTTAAAAATAGAAGCAATAGTACGTCGTAAAATTAGTGTAGACCTTTGTTAGGTATTTGTTCGTCTCATTTCAGTCATCGGCAATGAGAAGCTGTAATAAAAAATAGATTTAAAGTATATGCAATTTACTCACATAAAGAAGTAAATGAGAAGTATTTTCTAGCTTGGGGTTTGCAGCCACTTAAGGGAGGGTTGACTTTGTTGTAAAAGCACTGAAGAATGCCATTTATTGACTCCATTGTACCATGTAATGTCAAATTCCATTTTAAGTGTGGGCTTAGCGCCTAACAATACCAGACAAGTCATGTGAAACTGGCCAGAGAAAGGCGTCACAGGGCTTTTCGGAGATCGGTCACCCCCATTTTGTTCTTGACCTGCTCCCCTCTGCCCGTGGGGGTGTGCGGCGCGAAATCCCCTGACCTGGTGCTTTGGCTGGGGTTTAAATGAGAGATCAAAGGGCAGAGCGGGCATCTCAGCCCTGCTGAGGTGGGCCTTTCCCAGGCTGTCACACTGTGCGGCCGCCAAGGGTTTTGTTCGGGCGGGAACCGGGGCCCAGCCTGTGCGGCCAGGGCCCTCTTTGTCTGGCCTGAGAAGCTGGAGGCCCAGGTTGAGGATCCAATGTTCATCAAATGATCAAAGGCCTGAAGCCCTGGACATGAAATCTTTCTTTCCATTTCCTTTTCTTAGAGAATGAATTGCACGAGTGGCAAAGAATGCCCTTTCCAAAGCTTTTATGTGGAGTGCGAGGGCTAACTTCAGAGTCCTTCAGCGCTAAACATAAAAATGTAAGTGCACTTTCAATCTGGGCCCAGCTGCAAGGCCAGCATCTAGTAACATTTCTTTCAAAAAGGCTTTTAAGGATTAAGGCCTTCAGTCTTTCAAAAAAAAAAAAACACACCCCAAAAAAATGGACTTTTAAGAATAAACTTAGAATAATTTGAGTTTCTTGTTCCACTGTGTGGTTTATTAGGAAGTAGACAATAATGCATTTTTAAATCAAAGTAAATAGAGGAGTACTTAGTTTCGGCAGTGGGAAAGTAGAAAGCAATCAATAAATGCCTTGGCTCTTTAGTGGGGTTTTTAATAGGGTAGGTTGGGAAAAGGAGCTCCTTTTTCACAGAGTGATTTACTTCCCTGCATTCTCTTAGACAGTTAACTCTAAATGCCTTTGTCATTTACAATTTCTTCCCCTACTGCTCATTGAATTAGTGCTAATACTTAGTCTATTAAACGCATTATAAATTCATATCTTCTACTGTCTTGCCTGTTGCCGTCCCTCGTATTAGTTTGGATGCTGAAAACCACCAGCAAGGGGCCTGTTCCCAAGGCCTAAAGCAGGGGAGGAGAAACCAAGCTGGGGAGGATTTTGTGCCTGACACCCGCCACGTCGGTCTGACAGCCCCAGCCCCTTCGAGAAAGCAGGAAAGACATTTCTGACAAGCACCCTGTTTTAGTGCCCTTGCAAGACACCGGCCTGCCAGACTGCCTTTTGCCTGGCACAGCGTTGGGTTTTTGATGATTTTTACAATCCTCTGTGCAGTAAATGTAATGGCTGCGTCTGTGCATTCACTCCAAGCCACTGCATTAAATAATCTTATTAGATACTGAAACAGTCAGGGAACAACAGTGTCTATTCAGTGCTATCGTTCCTGTGTCATGTCAGCGGAAAGTTTTGAATGCGAGTGTATCCTTTTGTTTAGTTGTTCCAGTAACTTAGTGCTGCTATTGATCATGTAGTTTATCACTATAATTATTTTTCATGCTAGATTCATATGCAGAGCAGTTACAAGACGCTGATCCTACACCCATCAAAGTAGTAACAAAAATGAAACAGTGTTGAATCTGGCCTTACAGTAACACGTTTAAACACCATTTAACGTGATTTAACTATGATAACTATTTCACTACGATACTACTTTTACATGGGAGTTACAATTTTAAGACAGTTACCAAGAGACCTCTCATTTCCCTGACAGCTTAGGACATGCTTTAGTTTTGAGTGAGAAGTTGCAAAGTGATTTGTTTCAACTCCACGTGCACTTCCACGATTTAAATAAATACAGAAAATGACAATGGATTGTTTTTGTAGATAACAATGCTTGCTGGATTTTTGACAGAGACTGTTCTTCTGAGGCTGATTTTTGCTGACAATTTCAGCATTTTTGTGCATTTAGAAGTTTTATCTGTTGTTACTAGGGAAGATAAACCGATGTAGATTTAGTCTACTTGATAGTCCTTCCTCACCGCAAACTCACAGTAACTCTGAGCTGATCAGGTTTTTTTCTTTTTGCGTGATCTAGAGAAAATTTGAGAATTTTCTCATTTCTTGTCTTTCCTGCAGGCTTATTGTAGTGACTAAAAGTTTGATATATTGCAAGATATTTTTATTGAGTGTTTCTGGCATGAAAAAGAAAAAAAATTAGATTATGAGTCTTCCCACTTTCATTTTTCTGAACTGAGAGTCTTGGATAGTGTAGATAATAGTTTGATTTTTAGATATTAATCCAGCCAGCAGCTGCCTGGGGTTTGCTGACCATCCATTTTCTTGTGTTTGAACTAGCTGGAACGAGATGAGTCAAAGGGAAGGCGAATATGAATTTTAAAATCCTTTCAAAGTATTGATTTCCAAATTCTAAAACCCAGTAAAAAGATTTGATTTAGCAAAGCCGAACCAACAGTTTATTCTCTCGCATTCAAAAGCTTGGATTATAATTGATGAGCACACACGCTCTGGCCTGGGCTGGTTGCGGAGGTTATCTCCCCAAGTCCTCGCCTTGCCCCCGCTACCCTATTGTCTGCGAGTCTTGTGAGTCAGCTCCTGAGCAGATGCAGTTTATACCGTGACATTTTAAGCCAAAACAAAAGATTCCTTAATTCGCCTTCTGACTCATCGTGATCAAATGATTTTGGCTAATCTGAACCCTTGCTGGGGTTTTGCTTATCTGCTGTGTGGATTTAACAATCATAATGAAGTTGTGGGGCTAGCTCCTCTCTGAAGGGATTTTATGAAAGAAAATACTTGCCCATATTTGTGTTAAAATGGATTCAGTCTGCTTATTTTTGAGTCCTTATGCACTGTCTGAGAAAATTCTATTGTTTGGTTGTGCTAATACAAGTCTAGAGCAGACTGTTTCTGACATGCTCTTGGTGAACAAGGGAATATTTCTTCAGCCCAGGATCCAGTTCTCCCATGAAAATATAACTTCATGTACTACATGTCATACAGTAGTTGAGAGAACATAGTGTAAAACAAAGATTACTTCTTTTTTAAATGGTATTTAATGGTAAGAGTGCAAGAAGTGGGATTAGAAGTAGGTGGGATTCTGTAGAAAATTTACAGCAGAAAAATTCAGGACTTAAAAATTTAATTGTTTTCATGATCTAAGGTTGAATTGATCACGTTGGTGGTCTTTGAAATTTGGGTGAGATAGGTTATTATCTCTAGGAAAAAGGAAAAAAATTCAGGCTGGCAAAGGCAAAAAATTAAGTTTTGCTTTGTGCACTCTTGTGCTATCCACAAGACCACCTCAGTTCTCAACAGCAATAATGCTAACCATGTAAATCTGAAAGGCTGCTGTTTCAATTTCTGAAGGACGTTCTTAGTGTCCATGTAAACATATCATATGTTATAAGGCTGGTTTTACAAACGAGCTGCATTTATGTATTGTAACTTTTATGTAATGAGTTACCCTGGAAACACAATTAGGCAAATAGTGCTCATTCTTGCAGCCTTTCCCAGCAGATAATTAATCACAATGAGAGCTGGGCCCCCAGCTACATGCAAAAGTGCACAGGGAATGTATAGGGCAGTTTTTTACGGTCCAGTCTGTGATGCTTAGGCAACTCTCGCCATTTAAAACAAGCTGTTTGGAACAGTGTTTGGTTCCTTTGCAAAACACATTTTGACACATAAAGCTTTAAAGCTTTCAACGCATTATTGACACTATAGAGTCATTAATTAATAGTTCATAAAATGAAGATTAAAAACTAGCGTGTTTTACAAGGTTCTGTTGTGAAATGAATTAGTGACCACGGGGAAAGTGTTGCTGGTTTATGCTTCCTAGCGTATGTCGTATGGACTGCATTTTTACATGATTTCCTTTATGGCATATAGAGATTTCACACAAAAAGCAGATATTGTTGGTGTAATTTCTCCTCTTTTTTCTTTAAATAGTTTAGTGGTCAAGGATTACTCTAAGAGAGACATATTTCTTGAGTTATTTGCTGTTCTGGGGATTTTATTGGAAAATAACTGGGACTAGGAGAGTGTGGTAGAAAGCAATCCTAATTATTCAGGGTTTGGGGCAAATGAATTGTGAAGAAAGACTGATCAGACATGGGCTATTCCTTGGGAAAGGGAGCATGAAGGGGGGTCCCCATAGAGCGTTAGAAGACCCTGAAAGGAATGTATTGATGTCAGTAAGCAGCTTGAGATAGTGACTAATTTGAAAACAAGAGGTCATTGACTGAAACTAAGGAGGACACAAGCGGATACGGAATTTGGGCGGCATTTTTTCACACAATGGGTAGGTTAGAATATGGAAAAGTGAAAAAGCTGGTCATATAAATACTGTGTTATCAGTTCAAGAAGCAGCTGGGCAAATGTTTGGAAAAGGAGGTTTATATACAGAGTGAAGAACTACTTTTTTTGTAGCTAATCTCATGCAGCAGTCCATAGAAGGTTTTGAAGAGAAGTGTTTAATTGACCAGATGGTAGTCTTCTGGCTGTAAAGGGCACAATGTATATTACCTAACTAAAGTATAATTATTCCACAACTTCTGTGGTCGGACCAGTTTAGTCATTTCTAAGGACAGACTTTGTTAAAGAATGAATCCGTCATAGTTGCGTCTTTTATTCAGGTCACTCCATGTACTGTCTTGTGAAAGCATTGCCACCTACGTGCAACATAAAATGAAAGTAATGTAAAATGTAGTTCTTACAATTTGATAGACTCATGTGGGCGAGCTACTTCTGTGTCCCCTGTAAAGAAAATTCACATTTTCCAAAGGGGACTCCCAAGATTTTTTAGGGCAAACTGAGTTGCGTTTTCAGAAATGTCATTTTTGCAATCAGCATTTTAGCTTTGTTCACGTTTGATTCAGCACACGGAGGTGAACTGCCTCTCAGGTAATTCACCTGCAGTTTCTGGAGGAGGTACTACTAAAAGAGGCAAATTGTGTAGAACTCTGTGGGAGCTGATACTGGGGAACACCTATTAGTAGGCAGTAGCAGCACATCCTCAGTTCTTGCGATCATTACCCTTTGCATGTGTGTGCATGCGTCTGTAAGTTAGATTTGGATGCATGCACTGGTTTTTTCTAAAGTGACCATAGGTGATTATGGGTTATCTTACCCTATAAGGAATGCAACTCATTAGCTTCTATTTCTTGCATGCAGTAATTAAGGCATATTCCTATTACTTTTAACTGGTGAGGCTGGAGGAAATCGAGATGCAAAAGAGAAACAATTACTATATGGTATAGAATGTGATGCGATATCGTCTCATACATTTTGGAAGTGAGGAAGGATTGGCCTCAAATTAACATCCATTTGCATTCAGTTACAGTGAGTAGTTTCTGCATGTTTTTTCTGCACTGACAAAGGGTATTAGCTTAAAAGCTGACATGTCAGTAGCAAATTTCTATCTGTGCAAGACTGCTGAAATCAGTGTAAGCTTAGAAGCGTTCTTTTCCTGTAGCAGTTTTTAGAATGTTAGGCTGTTCCTAGGTGTTCCATCTTCAGTACAGCCTTCCTTTGGACCGTGTACTGACAAAGCCATATCACTTACATTTATACATTTATAACATGCGGTGTTCAAGTATTAATATAAATGTGCAAACAATAGCACATTATGTAATGTATACTCTGTGTGCATACGGCTGTCACAATCATTTTCATTACTTCACTTATTTTAAGTACTCCCTTCTCCATTTATGTGCTTGCTTTGCCCATTGGGTCTCTTTGTTGTGGTTGGTTTGTTGTTATTTTTTTAATAAAGCTAGTGAAATTTTAATTGGAGTCATTGTTAGGTGTATAGAAGTGCTTAGGTATTTTGTCTGACATTACACACAGTTCACAGATTCAGGTATATGTTGGGTCCATCCCTAACGACATACACACATGCACACAGATTTTGTTCATCTCGGAGAGAATAAGCTTTTAATGAAAATGCCAGCCTGGATACATTTATCTTTTTTTGTTATCTTTAAAGTGTATCCCTCACTAGGTTTTTGCTGACTCTTTTCTCTTTGCCTGAAAAGCACCAAATGATCCTCCTGGCCAATAGCAGAACTCCAGCAGCTACAGCAGCAGACATCTGGATAACTACAAATGAAAATGGCTTTTATTTTTGTATGCTGTAGCTGTTATTCAGGTCCGCTTTTTAACTGTAATATTTACAAGTGTTTTTATTTAATGGACACTCAGACAATGCATGTTGAACGAAAAGAATACTCTTGTTTCTTTGCAGCTGAGCACTGTACAAACAGCAGTTGCTCTTACATTTTTCAATTCCATAGTCTTCCCTACATTGTACTGCAACAGGTTTATCTTTTTGTTGTGGTTCCATCTTGCTTTGTCTTTTGTAATTTCCATTAAGATTGCCAGCCTGCGGGGTGAGGGAAGAGGGGAATACAACAGACACAAAACACAGATCTCAAACACCCTTAGATCTGGCAGATTCTAGCATTTGTGAGCCTGAAACTGCAGAGCAGAAACTCAACTCTTTGCGGCCCAGGTGCATTTCAGCAAACTTTAGCCATATAAAGCATCTAGCGTTAAGCTTCTCGCCTAACCTAGTTGTCTAGGTCTCCTCAGTCATCAGTGGAGAACGATACGCCCCTCTGGAGGGTAATTCTCAGGCAAGTGAATTGCCCATCAGAGCTTCCTTTCTCTCTCTTAGCTATTGGGAGAGGAGATGACTAACTCCAATTCAAACTTCAAGGATGGCTAGAGTAGATGAGATGAGACTGGGCCTTTGAGACTAAGCTAGTTAGTAAATATTACCGGTATGCCATTAAAACTAATGGTCAGTGAAGAAGTGGTGTTACACTCCCCCCAGTTATGACCCTTTCTTCTTTAATCAGATTGAGTTTGCCCCTCATATGGTGTGATTAAATGTTTCGCTGCAACATTAAGTACTCAATGGGGCAAACACTTGCTGGAGCAGCTACGCGAGCCATCCTTTAGAAGCTGTCAGTGGGAAGCTGGAGGCATCTCGAGCTTTGGGGGCATTGCAAATCTACAGTGTGTCTGTGCTACGTCCAGCCTGCTTGAGCACTGAAAACAGCATAGCTGTGACAGTGTAATAGTCCGTGGGCACTGATACACCCTCCCAGCTCCCCAGAGAGCCCGCTGCTGTTGCTGTACACTGTCACAGCCAGCAGTATAGATGGGCCCTTTCTGTGTATTGGGCTCCTGGCAGGCCTGGCTCTAGTTACAGTCTGTCCTTCTTATAGGAGGTTTCTGTCCTTGGGTCTCCATGGTCGTCTGTCTTCCTCCTTCCTAAGGCGCAACTGAGCACAGAAAAGGGCCAGAAAATGTTATACAAAACCCAAGAAAGCCTATTTGTCAGAGTCCTGGCATGGGGAGGGACGAAAGGCAGCATAAAGCCGCTGTGCATGGGTTAGCTTTGACCGTGAAGCATCACTTTTAGGCATGAGTCATGCAGTCATCACCCAAACATGAAAAATGCTTGTATTCTTCCTAAGCACAGATGCGCTGTGATGAGACAGGTCGTTGTCCTTGCTGACACTGTATTTTTGCCCTCATTTTCTTTCTCACATGTATTTTTGCTATTTCATAATATTACAAATGCTTCTTCCACGGCGCTCCTGACTGCCTGCGAATACTGCGCCGTGCGTGACTCTGAGGCTAAAAGGCTGCCCATCAGCAGCATCTTGCAAATATTAATTGGATCTTTTTCAGCTTTTAGCAACAGCAGCAGAAAGAACTGTATTAGGGACTCTTCCTTTGAGATTTCAACAAGCCAGTTTTTAATCTGACCTAACAAGTCCCTTTGCCCTTCAAGGCCTAATTCAATATCTTTACAATATAATAAGTATAAAAAGATGCATTAAGCAGGTGATATCTAACTAGAATGAAACTGAATACTTACTGCTGCGAAAAGAAAGTCACTTGACAGGTCATTTCTGTATTCTCCTTAGTCCTCTGGTTTTTTCTGTTGGGATAAATGCTTATTCCCACACAGATCATCATCATCTCCTTAAGGAGAAAAGGCAACAGTGCTAATAATCCCACATTTACAACTGCTCAGCATGACTCCTACATCATATATTCAGCTTTATGATCAAGTGGAACAGAAAGAGGGCTGAGAAAGGTGTATTGGAAAAAAAAATCAGAGTGTCTGTCTAGGTCCTCACCTTTCTAACATCCAAGTACCTTGTAATCACTAATGGGTTTGCCTTCATAACAACTTCTTAGGTAGGAAAAAGATAGTTCATTTTATAAATGATGGTGTGAAACAATGGGTGAATTTAACAATTAACCAAAGTGGTGTGGGAAGTCAGAGTCTCAGTCTGGAAGAGAATTTAAACATATCTAAACATAGCAACCTAACGACCAAGCCATCCTTTAGGAGTCACAGTAACAAACTTCTAGCTGTTCTGCAGAGTTATAATCGTATCTTTCTGAGGATATATGCTGGTAGATCTGAAAGTTGTTCCCAGATAGAAAAATCCTTTTTAATTTAATATTTATGAGTGATATGTATTTGTGAAACATCACAAAGAAAACTCTTCAGTTTGACTTGTTTAAAAAGAACCGCCCCAAATAACTGCTTTGATGAAGTATTTAAGGATCATTTTATTTTTATAAATACACAGAAAAATCAGAGCATCTAGAATCTAAAATATTCCTTTTAATACAGCCCTTTAATATAAAATTCTGTCAGTCTCACAGAATCTACGCTGCACTTTTCATTAGTAATGAATAAAATAGGACTTTTGACTTTGCTTTCAGTGCAAGTATGTTCAAGCCTATTACATAAAAATAAAATCTCAAAGCTTGACTTAATTAAGCCAAAATTTTCATATATTTATGTAACAAATGCTGATTGTTCTTATAACTGGAAAAAAAAATGCAGCACGTTTTCAGGTGTACAAGCTCTGTGCTGAGCCTGAAAACCACTTTTTAATGATATAGCTTCATTTTTTCTTCCTAGCTGATATAGTAGAAGATGTTACCCCTTTCAACAAACTTCGCCTGTTGTATTCCTGTACCATCACAGTGACAGCAATGCTGCTACAATGTGGAAGGGATTATCATGTTTCTCACGTGCCTTGTGTTTATCAAAATACGTCCCCTGCCATGTATAGGGGGAGGAGAAGAAAGGGAAGATTTCACTATCATAGTCATAAAACTGAGGTAATTCATGATGATTTTAAATATTGCGAGCTGCTGCTGGTCACCTCATGGAGCCTATTGCAGCAGAATTTGGCTAGCTCGTTGTATATTGCGGGAGGAAAAGGGAATTCAACTTTTGCCCACGTTTTTATGACGTGCTGGATACTCCACTTATGCCACTATCTAAGGGCAAACCCGTTAACCCCTTGAGATCTGCTAATCAGGAGCACCAGCTCCTCCTGCGTCGGTGCCTGCGGGGAGAGAGAGCCTTGCGAAGGATATGACCCTAAACTTCAGCAACCGCTTCTCTCCTTGGGGGCAAAATATCGTTCAGCTTGCATCTCCTCTTGGTTTCTTTTAGTTTATCCAGTTAGTGTTCCTGATGTGGGTTGTTGTGAACGCTTCAAGCCTTTAGGAAGATGGTAGTTCATTACTGAAGTTAAAATCTGGCTCGCACTGGTGTGGAAGTGCTTTCGGAGCTACCTCACTGAGCTGCAGAGGGCAGGGGGAAGGCGAGGAGTATCTGGCTCACAGTGAATTACTGCAAATGCATGTTCTGTTTAAAAAAAAAAAACACATTGAACATTGCATGGTCATTTTTCACAATACTGCTGGTACAGCATTAGCTCAGTCTCACACGAAGTTACATTCGTACGTTCATTTAAAACAAGCAATGAAATCCATTGTGAAAGAGGAACCTGTCACAAACACAAACCAAATTTATTCCCTGCAGAGAAAAATACAGTCAGAAGGTGAAAAGGCAGTTCTTTATTCTTTAAATGCTTCCTCTGCTATCCCCCTCTTTATTTTCTGAAACCAGTAGCACTGTTCAGCAGACAGGTACTTATGAATGGGGAGAAAAAATAGAAAATACTGCGGTTTTGACACGTTTTGTGTTCTCTTTTCCAATTGTCAGTGCTCTCCAGCCTAGTATTTTTAACCCTTCCTCTAAATTATTTGTTGTATGACAATAAATTGATGTCTTCATCTATTACTGGACTTCATAGTTTAGTAGCCTGAGCAAAACACTTCATAATGGGATATCTTTGGAATCAGTGGATCAAGTTCTTCCAGTTTTTACTCTGAACCACTGCTTCAAATTTAGTTTGTATGTAGGCTTTCCAGATAAGCAATATTTAAAATACCTTTGCAGTGTGTGGATATTTTGCAGCCATCTCAGTAAGAGCATGATTTGTCCCTAATGTCCTTAGATGCAATATCCCTTTCTCCCAGTGTCATGTAGCATATGCTATAATTTTTGTCACCTGAAATGGCTCAAAAGCATAAATAAAGTGTTATTGGGTACTATAGAACATTATGCCCTACTGTTGTGCTCTCAGATTAAAGAGAAAGTCTCAGCGTGGCAAAGAAGATGTTGGATTTGTGTCAGATTTCAACAGAACAATTCCAAAGAGAGTTGAAAGCTCACACTTCAGTTAAACACTGAGCTCCTCTCACCTGTGAAGGCAGGCTGGGTTCGCAACTCCCTTTGTACATCCCTGTCACCGGAGAGCTTTCTACAGACTATCACACACATAAGTGGAAGTGAGCTGAATTTACAGAATGTAACAGCAATCTAACGTAAGTTTGAACAGAAAAAAAGCCCTCATCACAAAATGAGACCTAACAGTGCACTAGCAATATACATTGAAGTTCATTTGGTTTAGGCACAATAAGGGAATAGATGCAGAGCAGGTAGCAGTGGATGCAGAAGAGGAGGAGAGGTTTGCTTATGTAGAGAGGAAACAAGCCATGCTGGCTTTATCCTATGCCATTGATTTCATCCTTCTTCCTGTGAATTTTGTTGTTCCAAGATATTTTTCTTCCAAAACAGCTGCCCATCTTTACAGCACTAGGTGTTGATCAGCCTCTCTAGGCCCTTAGGTAGTTCCCATCACCATAGTACCAGAGGCATTCAGAAATGGAAAAAAGAGGGTAGCAAACCAATCTCTGCCTCTGCTTCACTTTGCCTCTAACCCTCCTGTTACAGGTTTGCGTGGCAAGGTTTTGGTAGCAGGGGGCTATAGGGGTGGCTTCCTTGAGAAGCTGCCAGAAGCTTCCCCCATGTCTGATAAAGCCAGTGCCAGCCGGCTTTAAGATGGACCTGCTGCTGGCCAAGGCCAAGCCAATCAGTGACGGTGGTAGCGCCTCTGGGATAACATAGTTAAGAAGGGGAAGAAGAAACTGTGGTGAGACGACAGTTGAGAGAGAGGAGTGAGATGATGTGAAAGAAACAACTCTGCAGACAGCAAGGTCAGTGAAGAAGGAGGGGGGAGGAGGTGCTCGAGACACCAGAGCAGAGCCTTCCCTTGCAGCTTGTGATGAAGACCATGGTGAGGCAGTTTGTCCCCCTGCAGTCCATGGAGGTCCATGATGGAGCAGATCTCCACCTGCAGCCTGTGGAAGGGACCCCACACCAGAGCAGGTGGATGCCTGAAGGAGGCTGTGACCCTGTGGGTAGTCCGTGCTGGAGCAGGCTCCTGCCAGGACCTGTGGACCTGTGGAAAGAAGACCCTGCACTGGAGCAGGTTTTCTGGCAGGGCTTGTGACCCTGTGGAGGACCCAAGCTGGAGCGGCCTATTCCTGAAGGACTGCACCCCATGGGAGGGACCCATGCTGGGGCAGTTTGTGGAGAGCTGCAGCCTGTGGGAAGGACTCATGTTGGAGAAGTTCTTGGACAACTGTCTTCCGTGTCAGGGACCTCATGCTGGAGCAGGGAAAGAGTGTGAGGAGTCCTCCCCCTGAGGGACAAGGAGCAGCAGAGACAACATGTGATGAACTGACCGTAATGCCCATTCCCCATCCCCCTGCGCCGCTCGGGGGGAGGAGGGAGAGAAACGGGATTGAAGCTGAGCCCGGGAAGAAGGGAAGGGTGGGGGGAAGGTGTTTTAAGATCTGGCTTTATTTCTCACTATCCTACTCTGATTTGATTGGGATGAATTAAACTCCCTTTTCTCCTCAAGTTCTGTTTTGTCCGTGACAGTAGTTGGTGAGTGATCTCTCCGTGTCCTTGTCTCGACCCTCGAGCCTTTCATCATATTTCCCTTCTCCCCTGCCCAGCTGAGGAGGGGGAGTGATAAAGCGGTTTTAGTGGGCACCTGGAGTTTACCCAGGCCAAACCAAAACACCTCCAGCCTCTCAACAAGACACGTGATTTGGGTAAAATCATACTTTGCTCTCCTTTTCCTTTTAATTACCTATGCTGAGGACATCAGAAGTGCTTGTGGGTGATGTGCTGATCACAACCCATGGGCTGGGGACACTAATCAGTAAAAACTGATGTTTCAGGGACTTCTACTGATAAAACGCTTCAAAACAAGCTTCCTGTGAAGCACGCTGGCCCACTAGGACTATTCTTATGTTCCTGTGAAACCATATGCTTTGGTGTTTTGCTAAATCAGGTTTTTATAATCAGGCATTGTTCATACTATTAGGCATGTCGTTCTGTTAATGATGATAAAAAAGCAAGCATCAGTTTGCTAGTAAGTGCCTGCAATCTGCATCACAGAAACGGAGGAATTAACTCTTTCAAAGGTAAGCTCAGAAGCCTGTCTGGCCATTAAAGAGTGCTATTAGGTCTAGTCATGAACCTTTTCCCTTTTTGTCCCGAGGCTTGAGTATTTTCAAATAAAGACCGTCCCTCACTGGAGGGGGGACGTATAGGTTCACAGCCGTGGGGAAGCCCACGTGGCCCTGGAGCTGCCAGCCCCGCTGAGAGGATGTCTGGTTCCATCCTTGCAGCACACCTCAGAGGCAAGGTTAACCTCATCCATGGATGTCGGTGTCCTAAATTCTTCTCATATCTTCATTTTCAAAAGAGATAACTCCTTTTATGTTGAGCCAAGATGCTACAGGGACATTTTAATTCTTGGTAATCTAATGAGGCCACAAGTAAGGCTGTAAAGCGGGTGCGGTACTCGCACAGCTCTGCTCCCATGGACAGCTATAGTGGAACAGGAAAATCCCACCGAATTGCACGTGCGTGTGTGAGACCAAACCCTGAAATGAGCTACTGTGTTGCACCAGTGCTAGGGTTCACACAGGGTGTGCCTTTACTGATGCCTTCCAGGTTAACTGCCGCTGCAAAACCTGCAGCAGACTTAAGGTGTAATTACTGCCACTGTTACCAGACTTTATAGCACATGTGAGTACGTGTTGTTTTGCTCGGTTGGAAGGAGGTTTGGGGGGGGGTTATTTTAAAATAAAACTTTCTATTTTTTCCAACCTCATCCCTGTAAATTGCTATACAATATGGGAGGGGGGGGCGGGGAGCGATGGTGGAGGAAACAAAAGCTACACAAAGCCCTAACACCACGGTAATTAGCAAAAATATCTGTCAGATATCTTTTGTAAGTTGTCACTGACTTAATTTACTGAATTAATTCATTCCATTTCTGATACAGCTGAAGAACATATTTTCATTGATATGAAGAACATATTGCAAATCAGTTATTCTTGTAGAGCTGGTGTTATTTTTGAACATCTTCTTGTATCTTTTATCAAAGAAAACCAAACTAAATATTTCACTATTAGTTGCTTCTCTGAATTTTTTAGTAGATGGTGCTGGATTATAAAGTTGAGTTGGGTAAATGAGGAGGTGCATGTTGTTTACATTAACATGAACCTAATTACAGTTAGACTTAAGCCCTTAAATTACAAAAATTGTAGGAAGAGTGGTAAGCATAGGGCCTAATCCTCCGAATCCAGTCCTGGGAACTAAACAAGTATATGATGTAAATGTGTACAATGTAGCTATTGCAGCAGCCATGCTTTAGGTGCATGGCCCACGAGGTAGGCACCAAGACCCCTGCGAATAGTTGGAGAGATTTAAATGCCTGCAGAAGGAATTCCCAAATCGGCACAGGCTGTGCCAGGAGATTCCTAGGGCCAGGCAATGGGAGATAGTTGTCACATCACACATCGAAGGGCGATGGTCTTCTTCAGAGCACACCACTGAGTATGGTTCAAAATGGAGCAGATTTCAGAATGTAGCTGATCCCTGTCCTTGCTAAACTGTCTAATGATGAAAGCGCATGTACAAGATAGAGGAGACCTGAGGTCAGCAGGTCCCTCAGCTGCAGAGGCTGCAGACCCACATCTGCCCTAGAAGAATGTGTGAACATCAGGAGCAGAAGGGGATAGGGAAGCAGAGATGGGGAAGTGACACGTGGTCCAGGGTGACCCTGTGCCCATCTGCCTGATGCTTTGGCATTGTGTAATGTTCATGCAAGATGCAGAAGGGGACGGACACAAGAGAGACAAACTCTGTAGCTGAACTGCTCAGCTCGAAGGGTGTTCAGCTGGGCTTCTACTCTTGGAGTTCATGCAGAGACTGACAGGAGGGACCAAAATCCCAAGTTCTTCTCAATGCTTGTTAGGCACTTAAGGAAAATGAGGAGGGTGGTTTTGAAACATCTCAAACTGGAGAAAATTGAGGAGGAAACAAGCATCTCCCTGTCCCTTTCAGTTCTCTAGGCTCTGGGTTATTAAAAGAAAGATGAGAGGCACAAGGACTTGCTTTGCTCTCCACAGATCGTGTATGGAAAGAAAGTACCTGCATTTGCACTGTGGAAGGGAGCCCGTTCCCCACAGCAGTCGGGCTCTGTGTGCCTATTTTCTGCATCCTGGTGCTGCCGATCACTACAAAGCAGCAGTGTCCAGAGACCCAAAGTATAACCTAAAGAAAATGCTGTAGATTTGCCGGCTGAACCAGTGATCACACAGCAAGATGGTCTGGCAGGTCCTGAACTAGGAAGCCACGAACAGGTTTTTTCTGGATCTCATAGCATGGTGACAAAAGTTCACCTAAATCTTGTTTTAACAGCACAAATCTTTGTGTGGTTCGGGCCCTTAATTCAGTGCATGCTCTTAGAAGTGACAAAGGGGCACTCGATGGCATTGCCACGACAGACCCTTAGGTTCTGCAAAACATATTCTGCTCTAGGTGCAAAGGCATTGTTAAGAATTTGGGTTTTGTCTGGCTTTTCTTGAATTAATGTTAATAAAAGCTCCCCCAACCTCTTATTTTTCTATATGAACACAAAAATTGCAGCTGCCTGCCAAGTCTGCTGAGAGATGGATGTAATAATTTTCAATTGGACTGTTAGCCCAAAGGGAACCCGATAGCAAGAGATTGACAGATGCAGCATGGATTATCTTGTGCTCTGAACTCAGCCCAATTTGTGGTTTGTTGCAGGTGCTAAAGAGATTGATATTGCTGCTACCCTGGAGCACTTGAGGGACCAGAGACCAGGCATGGTCCAGACAAAGGTACTGTCAATAAATCCCCTGAGATTTTAAATACATTAAAGGTCTTTCACAGTAGTTGTTTTCATGACAGAAGAGAGAGGGTATGACCTAATTTAACGCAGGTCGCTTGCTGATTACTCTGTTTGGCTCCCTACCAACTGAGGTTTATTTATGCTGAAGATTTATCTAGGCTACTTTCTTTGGTGTTTACTGCTCTTTCTTGTAACATCTCCAGCATCTATCTTGATTACCATATATGAAGGACAGTCAAAACAGAAGTGTATAGCCTACTAAAGAAAATGTGCATTTGAAAGAATGTTTGTGCTTTTATCCTGAAATATGGATTATTTTCTTAGACTATCTGTGCTTAACTGTGCATGTAATATTTTTTAAAAGCTTCAACTCATTAAAGAGAATGTAACTGCTGCATTTGATTTTTTCCCTGAAAAAAAAAAAAGTTTTGAATTAAAGGAAATACAGTTCTGTAGGAAATCGAGTCATTTTTAGTATCTTTGAACTGAAGAGCTTACATCGTGCCTAAAGCCATGTCCTTTATGGATGTAGCATGGTAACTATATTTGTACCCTTTGGTGAGGTGAACATCTTGCTCTATAATTTATGGCAGTTTTGACGTTTTTCCACAGTGTAAAACTTTTAAAGATTGCTGATGGTGTGATTGTAGTCCCTTAAATTAGAAATTAAACTTTCTATTATTAGCAGTTTCAGTAACATATGGAATGATTTTTGAGGGTATTTGCTGCAAGTTGAGAGCTGCAAATATGACAATAAAGAAGCTTGTTCACGGCATGGAGACCGAATAAATCTGTATACGACATTGTAAAATATCAAATGAGAATTATAGCCCTGAAGAGAGTAACAAGAGCGATGTGACAGCACTCTGTCTTGGCTGGGCTGGAACCGATAGGAAAGTCTGCAGCATTTAGGGAGCTGAAATTGCTGAGGGGCAAAGGTGAAATAAATGTGTGTCGCAGGAATCATTGGTTCATAACCTTTCTTCAATCTCTTCATAATCATTTTATCTTCCCGTTAATACTAGGAGAAGTGGGGCTAGAGAACAGTTGGGGGAACGTTAATTATTATTTACCAATTAAGTAAGTGCATGAAAAATAAAAGATGAGCCAGGCAACTCTAACTAATCTTCAAGACATAAATTTGCATAAATCTTTCTTCTGCTTTGATTATTCAGCTTGGAAAAAAATGCATATAGCACACAGTATCCAGTGTCACATATGTTTACTCTGAGGGAAGATGCAAGTCCTGAGCTACTCTGCAAATGCATCCAAAATATATGGCAGCTCTGTAGAAATACAGAGCTCAGATTCCTGTTTCCCTCTCAGGGCAGAGAAATGACAGCTTCTTGCCTTCAACAAAAGAAAAAAATAATAGCTCCAGAATCAAAGAATGAGGTTATGCGAACAACTTCTATTAGTTAGCTCAGAAATAGTTATCAGAGTCCCACAAAAATCTCGCTCAAGACATGGTTTTCCTCTCCAAACATTTATCTGGAAGAGCTCCAGAAAAGAAATGTATCCTGTGTTTTCATCCCCACGATGAAAAATTTTCTCAGGATATTGCTTATCTCTCCTCTTGCTCCTTCTTCCATCATTGTCATTTTCTCAAAACCACCCAAATCACTTATTCAAGCTAATGTCTTGCAAATTATAAATATCTGGTTACGTGCTAGCAATGCACAATCCCCAGAGAATTTTTCTGATGGATTTAAACAAACCTCTGTGCTTTCCCAGCTGAATACAAATGAGGAATATTAGACTCTTGGAGTAATTTAAAACAATGGATTAAAAGTCAGGTTAGAAATGCCAATTACAGAATATCCCTAGGCAAAATAAACACCAACTTACTTCAGCAATGTTATTGTGTTTCCAGCAGGCAGCGCTCCACATTTTCAATAAGCATGTGAAAGATTTGTTTGCAACATTTTGTCTTCTGGAAGGGATCTTTAATTCAAAAGCACTGTATATAATAAATGGTAATGAAATTATCATAACATTCTGCATTTCTGAGAAGCATAATAGAGGGTTTGTGGGTTTTGTTATTTTTTTGCAGGGGAATCATAAAATAGAATTGATGTGCCACATGTGAGAGGAAACAGTAATGAAGGAGGAAGCATTTTCTCTGTGATGGGAAAAATATTTATTTCTTTTTTTTCTCTCTCTGCATCTATCCTCTTGCAATCTGTAATATTTAGCTAAGGTTCTTACTGTGTCATATATGCTGCATATAGTCTGTTTTCCTGAGAATTTTTATTTACAGACTTAATGAAGCATAGCTTATTATTTTTTTCCAAATATTTCCTTGTCACCTCCGCATTATAGATGGACTGGCACCTGTGTGGCTCTGTTTTCTAGGCAAAGCTGGATGTTTAGGTTCATCTCCAGTCAATCTTGTATATGCAAATAGCGTGTGGGAATGACAGTGTAGCTGTACAAAAGAGCAGCCGGAGCTCCTTTAACAATTACTGAAATTAATTTGATCCGACTGTGATTGTTCTCATGGAAAGGTGTGGGAGGTGTGTAAAGGCTTTTTTTTGGGGGGTGGTGATACACATCAATGGAAGCTGCACAGTCTGCATTTCACCTGTGCGTATTATGCAGAAGGAGGGAGGAGGAGGAGCTCAGCTGCACCATCCCAGAAAGACCACGTCCTCACTCGTCTCGTGTCTGCGCTGCTGTCCGCTTTACTGCAGTGTCTCGCAGTCGGTTTTGAGCTCTGGCTGTAAAGATTATGCTTTGTAAGTTGTTTTGCCTCGGTAATTTAGAGTCACACCTAATGTTAGCTGGTGGTCTCCATGGAACTTGTCTCCAAAATCCATATCTGAACTTTGGAGTTCATGTTGATCAGTCCAGGGTCCTCAGGTGAGACAGACGCTTTCCCTCAGGCGGTGCGACGATGCCCTGTGCTCACACGTAAGGGGTACTCCTCCATGAGGGGTAAAGGCTCTCACAGGTCAGATGGTCTCCAGCCTGACAACTCTTCACAAGGAGGGGAACACGTCTCAGACAAACAAGGTTAAAGGGCAGATTTGCTCAGTGAATAATTTTAAAGTAATACAAGTTCTTTTCAGCAATGGGACTAATATGGTAGTCTGCAGTCTTACGAGCTTTTCTTGACTGTAATGTACTCAGCTGAAGAGCACATTAGGTAGCCTCATTACCATGGGCAGCTTCTCTTCTTCCAACCTGACACCCACATCTTGGAAGAGGCATCTGCACATCTCTGAAACTTGGCTGTGTGTCATCGTGTCAACCCCATCGTGCTCAGATCAGCCTCTTCTGTTGTTGTGCTCCGAGGACTGGCGGCAACAGCGACCAGCTGTCCCCCTCACATCTGAGCATCAGCATCCCAGAAGCACCTGCTTTGCCCCTGCCCGCCCCAGCACAAGCGTCTCCCACCCTGCCCAGGCTGCTCTGCAGGTCTCTCACCTCACTGGGCTGCATCGATGGGGGCCAACGGCTGCCAGCTCTTCCTGCCAAGGCTCTTTTTCCTGGAGACAAATACTTCTCGTGCATCAGCCCAAATTTCCTAAGGCTTTTTGAGCCAGTAAAGGCACTGGGTTTTGTTCTGGTGTGGCGTATCCAGATGAGTGTCCTCTCTGCCTCCGCTGCCCTCCAGCTCCTCTCACGCATTCAGTGTGCTCCAGCTAAAATATAACTGCTGCCCCTGGGTGGCCACCAGCATTTCCAGTCTTTTGTTTAATTGCAGAGACCTTGGGGAGTGCGGGGAGGCATAGGCAGGCATATACACCATTTTCTGTGCCTAATGAGGGTGACTGCTACTCTTTAGGGTGAATTTGATGTCTGATTAAAAGCTATTGGCTGCAGTCCAGCAAATGTACAAGGATGCCACTTTGACAGCACCAAGCAGACAGCAAAATTCTTGAATGTCAGTGTCTCTGAGAAATTATTCTGAGTTTTGTTCTTCTTTTTCTGCTCAGGAACTGTCCCCATCATTGCTTCTCTCTGAGGCATCTCCACATGGGAGATGACTCTGCAGTGGGGTAAGACAAGGCAGAAAAGACTGGCACTGAATTGCAGGAAATAGAAGTCGGCTGCCTTTCTGGACTATGGGTTGCACATCTGTAGTTTGTTCTTTCATCCTTCCTGCAGATTTCCACAATAAAGTGAAACACTCTGGAAAATGAATGCTATTAGTCCGGTGATCACCTCTGGGGGCTGGCCGTGTCCTGCAGCCATCCACCACTGCTGCCATCCCGCACAGCCCCTGGCAGCGCGAACTGTGGGGCTGGAGGTACCTACCAGACCACCAGTTTCCTAAGGGGAGACACAGACAGTATCCCCGCAGTGATTTCGGCATGCTTTGCAGGGTGCATCTCAGACCTCCATTCTCAAAGTTGGTTCTTCAAAGGCTCGTGACCCTGTCTGGCTTAAACCACTGGAGTACTTCTAGAAAATCCAGAAACTGCTGCACAGTCCTTGTCTGGTGTCCTTGATTTGGCTATATTCTGAGTAAACTTCCCACATTTCTTTTTTAATCTGAAAAGTTGGAAACACCAAATTGTCAGACATTTCAGTAAGCTAAATCTCTGAGAAAAATTACTTGGAGAGAAAATATAACACCTGTTAACCTTGAGGAAGTAAAGCTCCTTTGTCCTTCTGTAGGACAACACAGTTCAGGAGTGCATGAGGGTTGCACGTAGATGAGGTGGCCATTTGTGGCTGTGTCCTTCACTCCTCTGCCAACCCACCACAGAAGCTAGTTAGTAATTTTGGTTTTATGCTGACAGTAAATTAATAGCAGAGTAAAGCCTTCCCAAATATTTCTTAAATAGGAGTGGTCTAAACATCACTAGGTAATTTGTGGGTGTAGAAAAGCTGTTAAAAAGGAAGGCTGAAAAAGAACAATAAGAGGTAAACCAAAAAGCAGATATTGTTTTATATAATAGGTAGAAGGTGAGGAGATATTTGCTCTGGCTGATTTCAAACAGTCCTGAGAAAAGCCAAAGGCTCTGCTTTGCAGCATCTCACCTATTTCATATCTCAATTGTGTTAATGAATTTCTATCTCTGTGTCAGAAGGAAATGGCCGGTGATCAACTACTCCCAAACCCTTTTGACCACGCAATTGCAATACATCATCATGTTCCAATCGCTTCGTTTCTGCTACCAACATTTTTCTCCATTAAAATGACTCCGGCTGCAAGATGCTGTCAAACATGTTATATGGCATCAATAATCCCAGAACATTTTGTTCCTTTCCGTTGCAGTGTACAGTTCATCCTGCATATTCATATTTTTAACAATGTCTTGAGGACGCTTGGCTGCAGAACAGTGCACCAGGCTTTTGGGAAGCGTTTTGGTTTGTTATTCAGAGTATGTGTTTTTTCTCTCCGCAGGAGCAGTTTGAGTTCGCTTTGACAGCGGTTGCAGAGGAAGTGAATGCAATACTCAAGGCGCTTCCCCAGTGAGCGGCTCCGTCTCCTGAAGGTTCCCACAGGATCCGTCCCTCGTTTTCCTCATCCTCAGTCCCTATGAATGTTCTTGGAAACCGTGACCTGACCTTAACTGTGTATCTTCTGTTGTAACCACATAGTGATAGGGTCCTTACAAACTCCTTTAGCTGGTACAAGTTCAACAGTTAAAATGTGTATTCTGTTTTTTCGGGTTTTAAACAAATTTTTAAAAGTACATCAAAGCCTCGGATTAAGTGACAGAACAATCCATCTGATTCCTTTCACATCCTCCAAGCCCTGAATGTCACACTTTGAAAGCACACATTCATGTTCTTAATAGCAAATATACAGTATTGTGGGTAATTAGTGCAGTCAATATAGTCTCAGAAAACAGTGTTCTGTTATATTTTGTAACTTCCACAAGGCTGAATAAGGGAGGAGGGCCTGAAGAGGATGGTGATTGTTCCTATGCAATGCCGAGCAAGAGCGTGAACCGGTGCTGAGGGTGTGAGTAAACACAGGTCCAGGCTCTGGCGAAGAGAGCTTGCACCTCCTCGTGCTGGGCTTTGGCAAGCAAATGTTTTCTTAACTGTTGTTTACTTTTCAGCTTTGTGCCATGAATGGAAGAAAATCTGAATTATAAGTAAATAGGCCCGCACAGTTGTTGCAACTGGGGAGAACAAGTTGGTCATGTTAATGGGAACCCGGGGGATAATGAGCACAACGCTGACCGTGTCCCTACCACTGACGGCGCAGAAGAGGAGAGCGTAGACTCACCTCGGGTGATGGGGAAAGGCCCTGCCAGCAGTCAGGTAAATGTCCGGAGCTGTTATGGAAACAGACTGTTGATTTTATGGGATTACTGAGGAAAAAAATGGGACTCTCCTCTTTCTATTTTTGCATTTGCCTCTGTAAAACTGTGCTGTGCCATCCTTTTTAGCCGGGAAAATATATTTCTGTCAAAGTCTGGCTGAAGGAGAAATCTCCAGTCTGTATTTTATGATTCTCATTGAGTTTGTCTGATCCAGACGTTGCACCTTTCTGCAGAGGCTCTGCTCACTCCTTGTTCTGAATGATACCTGTTTCAACTAAGCGTTTAGGGATGAAGAAGCACACAGGTTGAATTTCAGAGATTCTTGTGTTCTCAAAATCCTCATGCCTGCTGTTGCAAAGTGATGCTAAAACATGTCTGTAAATGGTTTGATTATGCAGTCTTGCTTACGTGAATTCACAGGTCTAGTTGTGCTACTCTTCTGAAGGAGTTTAAATTGTTGATAGAAAGTACTCTGATATGTTTGGATGAAGGATCTGAGAGTAAAATTATCAAAGGTATCTAAGTGATCTAGACTCTTGATTTCATTTTCAAAAGTGAATACTTGGATGCTTTTTCATATATTATCCTACATCTCCGTGATTTGAGAATTTTGGGGTGCTTTTTTCCAAAATCTTAACAGTGTTGTATGCTTGAAGCCATATTAGGCTAATCATACGACTTCAAGACTGGGAAATTTTTCACTGAATTTTATTTGGGAAGGGGAAGCTTTTATAATCTTCTAATGAGTGAAACGTTAAAGACACAATATTGCAGTTTTGCTGGCACAGAGGTTAACAGGCACCTATTGAAATCAACCATGTTGCAATTTTTTGTTGTAGGTGTGGGTATTGGTGATTTCTTCTTTTTAGGATTTACAGAGTTATTCTGAAAAAAAACGCAGAAGGCTTGTTACTTTTCGCCATACATATTTGTATGCTTTACTTGGTATGTGCTGTTGCTTCATTTGTGCATCCCATTACTATGGCAGTAGAGAGCAGTTACTGCAGATGCCATCATCCTCTTAAGTACACATACTGTACATTAAGCCACATGTTTATTTTATGGCCTAAACATTTTAGAGCTTTCCTAGCAATAACTAAAAAAACTAATGGAGTATGAATGAGAAAATTGCCTTTTTCATTTGATAATTTAGGTTTAACAGGATTCTTTTATTACTTTAGCTAACACAAAATTGCAGATCAGGGCAGATGAGATCAGTTTGAGCAGTATCAGCAATTGTTTGAAGTAGATTTACTATGAACCAAGTACTGCAGCTCTCTGAAAATACAGGTAGTTATATCCAAATAAACTGTCCAAAGAATCAAAATTAGGGCATCCGAAGCCAAGCCCTCAGATTATTGGGTAGAATTATTTCCCAGTGCAAGATGCTGTGCCATTACCTGCTACCAATGGAATAATGGGTTTTTAGCACAGATTTCTGCCCTGGGATTCATTAGTGTTCGCCTTCTGACTGTCCCTGTGCATACCACAAACATGGCTGACAAGCCTTTTGTTTGCACTTCAGGAATATTTTTTAATTGTTCTTTTGCAAATATTTGCATTTCATAATAGCAGTTTCAGGGTGATCCCTATTAATTCACAAGCAGCTGAGTGTAGGACTTAAATATTGGTCTTCATTCTTTGGAGTTTATTTAGCCTAGATTAGAGGGCATTAATCTTCCCCAAGGCTAATGGGGCAGGAATGTATTGTTCTATTCATACTTGTAGACCAGTTTACACAACAGAAAGATGCAGTCTTACTCAGAGAGTTAGGGTGTCTCCCACTGAATCTCATTGACAATCCTGTTATTTCAGCTGTGTTTTGTACAGTTCTTCCACGCAGAGGTGCCAGACTTATTCTGTTGACTGTCAACTATCACGCAGAGTATTTTGTCTGTGCAGGTAGCATCCTGTTCGCACCTCTCAATAAACGCCCTGCTTCTGGGGCTGGTAATTTGCTGCAGGGCCTATTAGTGAAACGCAGGTTTCAGTTGCACCCGGGCGATCCGGAGGGGTTTGACAATCCATTTCCCGGGAAGATGCCAAAGCCATGGATGAAGCCACAGAGATGGATTTCTCATGCAGGGCAGGAATTTCTTTACCCTTTTCACTGCAGTGAACTTAATCCTTGTGATTCGGTGAAGGATGTTGTTCAGGCTGCTCCCGGTGCCTTGCGCTGGACATGGGACCTGCCCCGTGCTCACTGGCGGGTTGAGGTGAGCTTCTTCCTGGAAGCCAGGATCACCTGAGAGCCCAGGATCGAATGAGACTCACCATCCTTCCCTGTTAGATATTCTACTTGATCTTTAGTAAACTGATTGCAATTGAAGCTTGGGCTGGTGCCTGATGCGTAGCCATAAACAGCATGCATTTGATATTGACCATCCTCATGTTCTTGATAAAGACAAATTGAATCCATGGGTGCTGTCTGTGTGGTTGAATCTTTGAATGACATTTAAGGGGGGATCTGCAGGAGGGCGATTTAACCCGATGCTCACGGTTTCCATCCTCGATGGTCAAAAGCCTGCAGCAGAGGGAGCTTACATAGTCCCAGTGGGTGCAGACATGAGGGATGGAGAGGTGGTTGTCACCAGTGTTGATAGTTCATAGGAGTGACAGCACAGTCGCCCTTCCCATGACATGGACCAGGATTTAGAGGGATGGAGGGGCCGGACAGCACTGTTCCCCAGAGCCCAGATCCTTGGGATTCAGCCCTAGCCACAGGGAAAACAGTGTGGGGTTTGCTGTTGGCTTCACGTGTTTCAGGTGTGAGCTCTCCTGACCATCATCTGTGGGACCTGGTGCAGCCCAGGTAACATTCAGTGAAAGTCTCTGGCAATTGTGAGGGCCAAGAAGAAATTTCAGCAGCGAATCCCATATCCAAATCTCAATCCAGCAGCAAAATAAACAAGATTATTTTTATAGATGCTGCTAAACATTTAAAACATTATAAAATATTGTTAAAATCTACACCAGTGACTGAACTTTGTTCCTGTCTCTAGCACGCATGCAGAACCAATCTCCATCCATCCCCAGGGGAGTGACAGCTATAGTACCTGTAAGGAGTTCATGCTTTATTAATCAAATGGAACATTAATAAAACCCAGGCCACTTCATAATTTCCAGAATCGTCATTAATTAAAAAAACTGTTTATCGGAATAGAAAACAAGTATTTGATTAGCTTTGTTACAGAACAATAGCTCTCCTAATTTTTATTCTGCATATTTTATTCTTTGTTTAGAAAATTCTCTTAAGAAGCAATTGAGATAATTCACTTTTTAAAACTGTACAGTTTCTATGGTTTTGCTTTTTAAATGAGAGTACACTTTGTAGATTTGATTATTATATTTTTCTGTTAAGGTTACATTGGGCATTACAAAAGCATTCCCCACCACAGTGAGAAGAAAGCGATCCTGTTGGTTTATTGTAAAAGAAAAAAAAATAATTAAAACAAAATTGCAGAGCTGTGGCATACTCAATCCAATTAGAGCATGACTCTTTACTACTCTTCATTTACCACATTAGAAATAAAATAAAGTTACACCAGCAAGATTTCATTTGAAGCTGTTCTTGCATGCTGTTTGTACTGTATTTGATGGCATAATATTGTTTTGTTTACAACCTTTTCTTTCTTGTCATTCTATTATATTCTCTATATGTATATAGATTAAAAAAAAAAAAGATTATACAAAGTATTTTGTTCTACCTCTGTAAAAATCATATTTGTGAATAAAGTCACATTGTCTGTGGAGTACAGTATTGTGAATACAGCATGACCAGCTGTGCTTTGCTTTTATTTGGGGAGGGGAGCGATTCCTCCATCCGTTGCTGGAGGGCTGGATTCTGCCTGTCGGAGGTGGGCACGGGGGGCTGACAGAGAGGGGCACGGGCGTCCTGCCCACGGCTCAGAGGTCCGCAGTTCATCTGCCCCGAGCAGGAGAGATGGCAGCCACCTCTGGCTTGGGTGTGCGGCCAGTGATGGTGCAGCTTCCAACGTTCTGCTCAAGGCAGACTCCTGTGTTCAGACTGGAAAGTGAAGAAGGAAGAAAAACTACTAGATTATGGTGTGTAATGGGGAAGTGAAAAAATATGGCCTATGGTATGTGTCACAGAGCGTTCAAGTTAACAAATGGAATAAATTATATGCTTTTTTGGGAAAATTAAAGGCAGGAAAATGTTTTTGGGGAGAGAAGACTAGTGGATCAGAGCATCACGTAATGGCTGGTATGGGCTGCCCAAGGATTTACAGTTTCAAAATAGTAGCAGGATTTGCGGAAGGATTTGAATAGATAATGGAAAATATTCACTGTTATATTAAATAACGTTAAGAGGAATAAAGTCTAAGGTTCCCGTATAAGCAGAGCATAAAAGAATCAGTCTTTTCCACGAAGGATAGGAACTAATTTTCCCATAAGCACTGTCCATTATATGAAAGTTTGTATTTTTCCATAAAGTATCTATTGTTAGCTGTTATCAGAGGCAGTCTTTAGGATTAGACAGCCTTGGTGTGGCAATTTTTATGGTCTTGTATTGTGTGTTAAAATTTCACTTGTGTGTTGAAGAAGACTTAAAATAGTTTGCTACTTACCTGGAAATAACTAGAAAAATGTAAATAGAAAGGTAGAAACCATCCTGATCCAGCTCACTCCTTTCCCATCAGAAGAATCACATTTTACATTCTTTAACCTTGTTTATGTAGTTGCGTGTTTTAATATCTATGCCTTTCTCAGTGTAAGAAGGTGACTTTCATCTCGGAAGCAAAATATATGCACCATTACAGCTATTTTCCTGGTGGTGTAATTTAGGAGGTCTTTCATCTCCAAGATGGCTTTCTGAAGCCTCTGGTAACATCAGATGGAGAACAGATAGAGAAATACGTTTAACTATAGAACTACTGGAGCATTATGTATCTTCTGGACAAACACGAAAGCCATCGGTTGTGCGTACGTTGGTTCACCCAGCCAGCGCTCGCTTCTCCTTCGTTCTACACAGGTACACTCGGCCTCGCCCTCTGGGTGCTGGGGCTGCAGGGCAGTGCCTCAGCTGCTGCCGAGGGGCACTGCTTCGCTGCCCTTACCCTTGGGCTTGTGTTTATGGCTCTAGCTCGTGATCAGTGCAGCAGGATGGGCACTGGCTTCTGATTGGGCTCAGGAAGAGCCGGGTTTCCGTACCAGCTAGCAATACTGGGAGCGCATCCCAGCAGCAGCGTGTGGGAGCCGTGGCAGCACCCCGCTCCCGGTGCCAGCACCCCGCTCCCGGTGCCAGCCTGCCCTGCCGCAGCCAGCCGTGCCGGCAGCATCCCCAGCCCGGCTGCATGCTCCTCGCACAGCCTGTGCTGTGATCATGCTCCCGCACTGAGCCTGGGATGCTCACGCATCGGGGGAAGCAGGAGGACACAGCTCTCCGCAGGCCAGGGAGAGGAGGAAAGAGCTGCCCATCTGCTGCCCTGCTTGGTGCCGGCGTGATGGGGAGAAACCTGCTTCTGCTCCCAGCTGAACCACTGCAGCCCTTCAGGTAGGATAAAAACCAGGAACTTTTCAAGTTGCTCAAAGTTCCTCAGGGTTTTGTTTTTAGAACTTCTAGAACTTCTGTGCTGGTGGGATTGGTATTTCTGTTTTGCATGCTGAACAAATACAAAGAACTACGCACCACAAAGAGTGGTAACTGGTAGGCTGGGTTTGTTTCAGGGTTAGTGATAGGACAGGCACATTGCATGCTTGAAACAACTGAATCCTTGGGGAAATTCGTCTTATTGTGGTGGAGTTAAGCCAAAAATTATTTTCTCCCCGTGAGAATGCACCAGTTATCCCCCATATGCAGGTAAATCGGCAATGCAGAAACAAGGCTCTAGGAGGATGACCATCCTAGGAGATACGGACTTAGATGAAATTTGGGGCTCTATGACTGCTGTATTGCCCTGCACCAGGTGTTTTCCTGCAGGAGTTTTGGTCACAGTTCTCGAAGATACACAAATGTGTTGCTCCATCATTTCCAGCAGAACTTAGAGGCAGGATGCATCTTCACCAACCTCTGCCTAGCTTTTGCATGGACTTCTACAGACGATCAATTCATCATGAGCTTCCTTTATAGTCAATTAAGGAAAATAAGCATTTTCAGGGTGTGGTTTATCTGATCTGGTTCAGGTATCTACTTTACAATAAGGTGAATCATCCTATTCACCCCATATCCTGAACCAAGGAGTTTCAAAATTCAACTATGTATTAGGTAGACAAGCATTTCCTTTTGATACTGCAAACTTGTTCCCTCATAAGTGCATTGGATCACTTGTGAGAAAAAGGGAAGTAATTTCTGATTTTACAGAGCATGAATTTATAGATATCCTTATCCTGTTCCTCCTCAGTTTTTCCTGTCCACACTGCAGACTCATTTCTCCTCTTACAGAAGTTGACCCATGCCTTTGATCACATTTGCTACCTCTCACCTGACCTTCTCCATTTCTGTTTCTGCTACGCTTGCTCTGAGGCGCACAGGGCCCAGGCTGCGGTCCACTGTCACATAGTGATGATTTTTGTATTTTTTCTTCTCTTTGGAATTTCTAACACTCCATTGCCCTTCTCCACTGCTGAGCACTGAGCTGACACTCGCAGACCACCTTCAGCAATACCAAATCCTTTTCTTCAAGGCAATAGCTCACACAGAGGTCATCCTTATGCCTTTATTGTTTATTTATTTCATGATGTGCATTGCTTTATGTTTATCATCAGTGATTTCATCTGCCATCTTCACAGTCCCGCATTATCACAAGATCTCTCCATGACACTTCACAGTTACTTTTGGTTTTAGGACCCTAGATAGTATCTGTCATCCATGCTCTGCCACCTCACTATCACCTCCTCCTTTTTTACATTGTTTATACTGGGGAATCACCACCACTGCAAAAATTGTCCCTTTCTTCCCAACCTGTTTCTTATCTTTTAACCACTCATTCATCTACAAAAGAACTTCCCATGGCAGCTCAGTTTCTGTAAGGACCTTTCATGAGACAGCCTTTGCCAAACGCTTTTAGGAAAGCCAAATACACAACATCAACCAAATCATCCACATCAACACTCTCGCTGATTCCTTCAAAGCCTTTTAGTTGACTTTTGAGACAGGACTTCCCCCTGCAAAAGCCTTGTTTCTTCTCCCTCCCCTTTACGTCATCAGTTATGTAGGATCTAGACACGAGGGGGTGGCTGCAGCTTATAGAGTAAGATACCTACTAAAAATAGCTTTGGTATCCTTTTGGAGTCAGTGGAGAGCTACTGAATGGACTTTAAAATGGAGCTCTGCATCTCAGCTAGTGCAGCCCCCCACTCAAAGCAGCGCTTGGACCACATTGCTCAGAGTCATTTCCAGATGAGTTCTGAGTATCTGCAGAGATGCAGTTTCCTCTGGATCCTCTTTGTGAAAAATATCTTTTCAAGACCTAATTGAAATTTCCCTTGATGCAGATTGATTACTAATCAGCTTCCTGAAAGGAGACACCTACACTTGGACAGCCAAATCCCTCTCTAGGCTCCATCAACAAGGTTGGCTTTTATTGTAGCGGACACTCAGGCGTGTAGCACACATGGAGGCATTTATGTTGAAGTGTCTTAATCCACGAACTGAATCTCAGCCTCCAGGCAGGATTCAGTGTTTGTTTGTAAGTGTGTGGTGTCGCTGCAGATGCTGTGGGTATCCTGCCTAGCCTCCAGCACTCATGCCAGATGGCTGAGGGTCTGAAGTCTTGTATTTTGTTTGCCAGCCCTGTGCGGGCGGCTTAAATCTCCTGAGGTGCCTCATATGACGTTGGATGCCTACATTCAGGGAACTGAATCCCACATCATGTGTCTACCACCTGGATTCTGTAGCTTCTACTGAAATTCAAGGTATGGGTGTCCTGGTGGATGGCAAGCTGACCGTGAGCCAGCAGTGTGCCCTTGTTGCCAAGAAGGCCAACGGTATCCTGGGGTGCATTAAGAAAAGTGTGGCCAGCAGGTCAAAGGAGGATCTCCTCCCCCTTTACTCTGCCCTAGTGAGGCCCCATCTGGAGTACTGCATCCAGTTCTGGGCTCCCTACTTCAAGAAAGATGAGGAGCTACTGGAGAGAGTCCAGCGGAGGGCTACAAAGATGAAGAGGGCACTGGAGCATCTCTCCTATGAGGAAAGGCTGAGGGAGCTGGACTTGTTCAGCCTGAAGAAGAGAAGGCTGAGAGGGGACCTTATAAATGCCTATAAATATCTGCAGGGTGGGTGTCAGGAGGATGGGGCCAGACTCTTTTCAGTGGTGCCCAGTGACAGGACAAGGGGCAATGGGCACAAACTGAAGCACAGGAAGTTCCGTCTGAA
>Ga0065711_1026213_pt1 | contig 92210 bp, 34 predicted proteins | sample Hoacrofraction12_FD_59098 | JGI IMG/M metagenome (GOLD analysis project Ga0065711, IMG submission 59098) | Hoatzin crop microbial communities from Cojedes, Venezuela - Epithelial fraction 12 v2 (version 2) | ecosystem: Host-associated > Birds > Digestive system > Esophagus > Crop | place... | reverse complement strand
GCTCCGTCACCCTCAGAGGGAAGAAGTTCTTCCTCATGTTCAGACGGAACTTCCTATGCTTCAGTTTGTGCCCACTGCCCCTTGTCCTGTCGCTGGGCACCACTGAAAAGAGTTTGGCCCCATCCTATTGACACCCACCCTTGAGATATTTATAAGCGTTTTATTAGGTCCCCTCGCAGCCTTTTCTTCTTCAGGCTGAACAAGCCCAGCTCCCTCAGCCTCTCCTCATAGGAGAGATGTTCCAGTCCCCTCACCATCCTCATAGCCGTACATACATAATTAAGCCATATTGATAATCTATGTCTGACAAAATCTGTATGGGAGTTTAAAATGCTAAAATGTATTACAAGAATTTTGACTCTGGGATCTTTCTGCTGTATCATCTTATTGAGTATAGGACATGAGACAGTGGAATTTTAAACTAGATGCATATTTTTTACACTCCCACCAAAGAACTCACATGTCTTAGGTCCCCCATCACCTTTACTGGACAAACTTCAAGTAAAAACTTTTGGTTTTAGCGACAGAGCATGAAACATATTGCCGATAAAACTAGAATATGCTCAAAATAGAAAGTTTGTGTAGGTGCTAATGTATGTCTTATTTCAAAGCTATGCATTAATGCTTTTTACTGAAAGCAAATCAGGCAAAACCATTAGATTACTTCCCACTATATTTCTAAAGTTCAGAGATCATACAAGGCATAAGAGTTAAGTGAAACCTCATAAAAGGCAGTAAAACAGAAGTCAGCTGTGGCCCGAGTTGTGGATTTCTCATTTGATGTGTGTGTTTGTGCCAGGCTTGTTTGTTTCCCCTCTGCAAAATTTACAAAGTGCATTTGATGCTACAGACTCTCCATGTGCTTAATGCTTTCCAAGGCAAATTCCATAAAAGAGGAATTTGTTCCATGCACGTTCTGCTTTGTAACAAATATTCCCTTGCTTACTTTATATCTCTTGTTATATTAATCTTGTTGTCCTGGAACGAGAAAGTGCCTGTGAGTGGGGTGAGGGATTGACTGTTTGTTTGTTTTACCTCTACCCACCAACCGAAACCAAAGGCGTTAAAAGTGCCCAATGAGGGGAATGAGAGAAGATCACGAAGTCAGGCCACTAAACAAAACAAAAGTGTGTGTGTGTACAGGGGGGAGGGAGGAGATTAATCTTATTAGGATCGTATATCATGAGGTTGTCAGGTGTGAAAGCAAACGAATGGCCTCTGTTTATCTGAGCTAAACCGTGTGGTTCACCAAAAGACTCACTCCAAGCAGGGTTGGTTTTTTTTTACCCTTAATAAATTGGCTAAGTCGGTGCAGAATGTTGATAATGAAGTATGGGCAAGGGAGGTCTGAGCTCTTACCTTCCAGTGTTTAGATGCAACCAAGCTTTTTTTTCCCCTTCCTTTTTTTATCACAGCTGATTCAGAAAGCCCTTTGGAAAGATGAAGTAGGTAGAAATCAAAATAAATGGATTCTATTAAAACCAGCAATGCATCAACTGCTTGATAAAGTGATTAATAAACAGCTTAGGATGGTGATTGATTAAACTCTTTAATCAAAGTGCTAAACTGACTTAATATGGATAGTTTCAACATGTTCAAAGTATACATTTTCTCAGCCGAGGGTTCAGAGTTGTTTATGTAACTTTTCTGAAGTGCATCCCATAGGTCTAACCTGCAGATAGCTCAGACTGTGGAATGTGTTACAAAGTGCCATACACATCACATTAGTTGCTGAAAGTTTGCAAGCAAATTATTCTGTTTTCAACATACAATATTTCTCCCATGGAATTTTAGGTGCAGCATTGGTTTATATTATAATATGACTTATGAAAGAGCACAATACACAATTTGTATTTTGACTATTGTCTTGAGCACGATAGGACCAAAAAGGAATGAGTGTGGAGTCTAAACATAACAGTGGCAGGAGAAGATTACTTTTATGTGAAGGAGAGTTTCATTTTCTTCAGTATCTGATGTCATTTTTCACACAATCAGTCATCAGCTGGGTTCATTAGCTTAATTCACTATTCCTGGAGCATAGGAGGGTCTGCAGTTCTGACACGTATGCACACTTGTGCCCAGCAACACCAATTCTCAAAGTTTTTGTCATCTGAATACAGCAGCACATGAGCTGTCACTCAGAATCATAAAATAAAAGAATTTTGAAGTATGACCTGAATATATCAAAAAGGTAAAAACAACACTAAAACAAAATGCCAAAACCAGCTGCAGAAAACTAAAGCCTGTTGTGCTTTTTATGCCAGCATCAGGGGAGGGTAGAGAGGGAGGAATCCTGACTCACAAGCTTTCAATGCTGTCTAATGGTTTTGAACATTGAGATCTAGAAAGTTTTAAAATCCTATACGTATATTTTTAAAACTGGAACTTTGGAGACTTTCTTCCTTGTTTTTTTGTTTTTAACCAACTGGTGGCTATTAAAAATATAGAATAAGCCTCTTCAGCTGGGCATTCCACACAGTAAAAACACGTGCAAAGAGAAATGTTAGAGGAAGAGCACCCACCCACTGTGCTTGCTTCAGTCAGAAGACTTGTGATAGCTCTGGAAGCCTGGACTGTAATCTAAATGTCTGTAGCCTTGTAAAAAGTAATAAACGTTAGTATACTTTTAACGCACCATAACAATTTTTAAGCTCAAACTATCAATCACTATTACATAGAGCCCTCTTCCTGCATGCATGCCAAAGTCTTTCAGGTAGCAATATAATTATCCTGTTATGAGCATATATAAAACAAACACCCCATATAAGACCTTGCAATAGCAAGGTGCTTCACATTCAGAATCCCTGGAGGAGGGGAAATTCTGCAAGAGAAAACTAATAATGTGTAATGGTCTGAGTGAATCTGCACAGGGATTTTCAATAGTCTCGTCACTGTAAAATATATGGGACAAACAAATCACTTAAATAGCTTGGAAAGTGGCTGTGCAGTGTTTTATAAACAATCAATAAAGCTTTAAAATCAATATCTTGATGAACCACCAGCCATTGGAGGTTATTAAGCAGAGTGACTTTTCTATAGGAATATGCAACTGGAACAGCTATTTGAGAACAGATTTAAGCCTGTCTAGCTCCACGCCCTGCTTCCACCACTGAAGTAAGCCAGATGTATCTATCGGAGCAGCATCATGCCATGCCCGCATCATGCGCACAGTACTGTGTAATGGAGCAATTTCTTTCATACTGCTTTGTCACCTCACCCCCGAACTATGAAGACTTTAAGGCTTTCTGTGGAGTTATAAATTCTACAAGTATTAGGCACTCAGTTTCCCAGATTTGCTTATAGTGCCAAAAGATGGAACAGGAATGAAATTTATACAGAGACTGTTGCAACTACAGGCTTATCTCTGAAGCAGTAATAGACAAATACTTATTTAATACATAAAAACTTCAGTAAATAAAATAAGGAATTTCATGACCCAACAACAGCAATCCAGAAGAGATTTGCCCATAGATGAAACCAAATAAAAACATGGGTAAGATAGGGAAAGGAGATGGACACTGACACTATAGAAAGCAATTCCAAAATACAAAAAGCTGGGCTTTAGAAAGGATGTGGAATTGCCTCATACAAAGCTATCGGCGTCACGCAAACTGTAGAAAATAAAGAAAGAAGATGGTTTGATAGGTATAATCAAAGGCCAAAAGTCTCTCACATGAGCAGCATTTTTTATTTCTACGGTGTAAGTGCTTGATACTCTCTACACTCAAGTCTCTTGACAAGCTGTACTTAATTGCCATAAACAATTCACAGCACCTCCCATCAAATGCAGCTTTATAAAAGAGACAAATTAGATAAATATATCCACAATTCTGTGATGGATCTGGGAGTCACATATGGTACTTTCTGTTACTATTTTCAAAATAAATCTATATTTCAGACAATGTTATAATGCAATTAATACTGAGTAGGTATAATTCTGTAATATTATTTCCTCAGTGTGTAAATTTAATAAGGACACCACCATTTGGAGGAGTTTTTTCCCCTGTGCTTATTTCTTCTAGAAATCTTTATCTCATTTCCATTTGCATGTATTGCAAGACTGATTCCTTTGAATTCCTTGTGTTATGGCAGGTTTTGACAAGTAGGTGATACTCAACAGAGCACATTTAAGACCTAGAGGGCCATGAAGAAAGGAAGATTCTTTCTCTCAGTTCTTTTATTATGCTTATTCCTACCATATCTGTCCACCGCCAGTTACTCAGCGTGGAATTTATAGATACATGCACCCATATCTGCAAAAACTCTCTTTTCATTGACTAAGGAGAAGGGGTCAGAGATATAGCAGAATAAATAGATTATGGCCATTCTCAGTCCCAGTGAGATTCCCCAGAACACTTTTTATGAGCGGAGACTTAGGACTAAATTTGCAAATGACAGAACTGTGAACCCAGGTTAAGTTGTGAATACTATCAATTATCATAACAATATGAAAACAACTGCTTAACTAGGAGTAATTTAATCAAACATCCTCAATTTCTCTCATTTTATGCAACTGATTGTTTTGCCACGTACAACTTCTGGGAATAATGACTACCTTGGGCAAAAATCCTAAGTGTTGGTATGCTATAAGAAAACAACTGGTTTTGCAATATTTACAGTGCCATTCAAAACAGAAAGCACCCAAAAGTAAGTCACCTTTGTCTGCAGCCTCCTGCAATACCAAAGAATTTATATTCATGCAGAACTTCCAAGTGAAATGTCTCCAGTAACAGCTGCAGCACCTTGCAGCTGCCCATAACAGGGTTGTATGAGAGCTGTAACTGTTTTTCCTAATAAAGCTAAGTGCTTTCTACGTTCTTACTGTCTGCTGCTGCCAGAACAAGAAGAAGTTGTAGTTCAGTCTCCAACTTAAGCAAAACACAATTTTTAAGATCTAACCCAAAGGCTATAAAAGTCATAAGGAACCCGTGAACCTCACAGACCCTGAATACACTAGAAAGACCTCAGATGGCCTCCAACACTCTCACAACGCACTCATCATTCAGCATCTTCAATTTTGTGGCACGTTTGAAACTCTAATCTATGCCAGATTTTAGACAAACATTTCCATCAATCTGTGTGTTCGGAGTTTTATCAAATGAGGTTTTCTTCGGTGCTATGTGGAAGAAGTTGAGATTTATCCTCTCGCTTTTTAGAAAAGCGGACCTTAGCATAGACATCTAGGACACTGTGTTCAGAGAACAGCAAAGAAAGGAAGCATTAATTTTTGTCATATCTAAACCACCCAGCATACAGTAGTTCAAAGGAGGACTTCATCCCATTGCTTTTCCTTTCAAGAACAGCTAATGATTCCAATAAAACTGAACTATGAATTCCCTTTTATAAATATACTGTATGAAGAAAAGATGGGAACACTCTATTTTTTAAGGGGAACCAGTATTTCTGTATGTATATGTTAAGGGCTAATGAGCAACACCATCTGCAAAGCTGGAATATTTTCACACTCCTTTCTATTAAACAAAACAATAAACCCTCTCCAGCTGATTTCTCTCATTGTAGAATGCAAATTGCCTATAAAAGACCTCAGGGTGCGAGAAGACACTTATCAAACAGATATTACACATGCTCTCATACCAACTATGCTATCAACTATGCAATTTTAAATATATTAAGGATTAAAAGGTATCAACAAACCTGCTTTTTGTGGTTATAATAATCATGATCTGAAGCACCTCTGCTTGTGAAGCCATTGCTCAGGATACTGATCCTTCTCACTTTAGGTCTAAGATAGCATCTGTTCCATGCTAGGTGCAGAAGTAAATTTTCATTAAAAGAGCTGAAAGCAAAATTAACTAATTTTTAACACGTAAAATGGGAGTACTTTCACCTTGATGTAACAGATGCTATAACAGAACATTGAAAAGCTGCATCTTACACAAAAGTTTATTGTATGAAGGTAAACATACTATTAAAGAAACTGAATTCATTAACATTGTGATGCAGAGTCACGTTTCCAAAAATTACAGTCACTGCTCGTAAGCGAGTGGTACACTCACAAAGTAACTAATTTCCGCGAAGGAACTCATTCCTTGAGTTTGACTGCAAGATTTTCCCTACTCCAGTAATTCTGGAAATCAGGTGTGGATCTTTAAAAAATGGGGTCTTAATGAAGTAACAGACTTAGGAGAACAAACCAGGTTAGTGTCATCAGCCTGAACTTCTCGAACACAGTCAGTCACCAATTTCAGCAGTATGGGTTAGTTTTATTTCAATTACTTTGCTTTTAAAGCACAACAGTTAAAAGGCACGGAGAAGACTAACCATGGAGTTCTCCACAACCTGAAATTCAACTTTCTTATTCTTACAGGGAAGCAATTAAGATCCAATCATTTTTAATGCATCATAAATAATCTTCACACTTGCTGTTAAGTTAATTAATATAATCAGTAATGCCAAACGCATCAAAATGAAACTTATTTTGCAAACATGCAAAATGTTCTGCCTCATTGCCTCTCTATCAAAATTAAATGTCATTTTGCTAACAACTTTTGCAAAGTTTTAATTTCAATCCCTTTTGATCACAAATCTTACAAAAAAAAAAATGATACAACTAATCCAAAGTATAGTTTTTTTCTGACACAGTCCAAGTGTCATGGGAACACCACTTGAGCACTTACAGCCGGATTCTGCAAAAAGTTCTGGGGTCAACTTTCTTATGTCCTTAGGTGTTCCATATCAAAGTATTGGGTATTTTTCATTGACCTTCGCTGAATTGCCAGAAATTAGTTTTATGTGAAATGAAAGAAGAGTAGATGGCTAAATTGTTCATTTCTATCAAAGCAAGTGAAAAAGAAAATAATTACATATAAGACTTACAAGAGAAAAAAAAACACTATAACATGCAAGAATTTAAATTTCACTTTTGGAATAGAAATTTCATAACTTTTTTGATGACCATGGAACTGCACTCAGTTTTCTTATTCTGTGCACAGAGTTCACACATTCATATGATAATTGCTCAAAACTAAAAGACACAGAGAATAATTGTAGGGTTTATTTTATGGTCCTGTGCACCCTGGGAAATCCAAGTGCAGAGAGGTTCACAGGCCAAAAGGCTCCACTGGGATGCTGTCACCTAAACATAGGGGTACAGTGAATCTGTATGTGCCCGATACGTCACCCACATTTTGGGATCTGGTCCGGCCTCTTCCAGACTCTCCACAAAAAGGGGTTACATTCCAGCTGCGTGAAGTTTCTCTGCCGAGTTTTATGCCTACCATCAAAGAGCTGAGTTCCTACAAATGCTACATTATTCACTGGCTGTTTTCCTGCATTGCATCAGTATCTAACACACATATAAAATGTCATTAAATGACATTCAAGATCCTGCCAAAGTGATGAAATGAGAAGAATCACGTAACTTTTCAGTGTTCTTTCCACTCATTAGAAGATGGGGACACTATTTAGCGGTTATTCTACACGTTGTTATAACAATTAGGCTTGTCAGAAACTTCCTCATTTTATTCACAGAACATTACTAGGAAATCAAGTATTATAGTGAAAAAAGTAAGAAAGTTGCAAGCGAGTGGCAACCCATGCTGCTCCACAGGCTAACAGCTTGACACATTTTGGGTGGTTCCCGTATACATACAGCGCTTGGTTCTTCGAGACATTAAAATAATGTGTAAAACTGTTATAAAGAACGTATCCAGCACTGTTTAAGTTCCGCTTTTTGTGGACTCTCGATGTACATATAACATGTTTTAACAATTTACTCTACAGATCTTCAACTAAATTTTTACTTGGCAGACTACATTAGTTGTTCCTCAAAATGCCCACATCAGGTACTGAGCTATAAAAAGTTCGCAGCTGAACTGTGATATTTACTGCCATGTCACAAGTCTTTTTTTCTCTCAACAGAAAACAAAATCTCCCTCCGTCAACGCAAATAAAGTTTCCTTTCAGATTTTAACGCTGCTGTCCACCACCAGTGCATCTAATGTAAAACCACCAAAGTTTCTAGTGACCTTCATGAATTCAAGCTTATTCTGTGTTTCCAAAGGACAAAAAAAATAAAAAAATTAAAAAAATTTTAAAAATCGCTCCTTGTACAATACTTTAAAATAATATATTCATTTAGTTTTGCCCACAAATAAAAATCCAGGGTGAAGAACAAAGGCAGAGACTCAAGTGATTTTAATAGTTCTAAATTTCTACGTCATACATTTATTCATCATTAAAGAGTTTGGTATCTTTCTAAAATGCTTAAAAAATAATAATAAAAAAAATTACTGCTCAGGGCTGTTACTTTGAACTCCACTACGTAAATGTTCAGGAACCAGGACCAAAGGGAAATGAACAGATCTAATCAAAACCTCAATTGCTTCTAATTTACAAGGAAGTTTCTATTTAGGCAAGACCCATGTCTCAGTTCTTCGGTGACCTCCCCAGAATGGCAAGGAAGAGGTTCATCCACATTTGAGCTCATAAAGAGATCAAGACCAAGTCAACGCTGAAGCTAACAGTATTGTTATTCTATAGGACTTGAATTATTTTTTTTTTTTAATTAAACACCACAAAATCCAGGTTATGTGAGCAAAATTCACCCAATTAAAATAAACCCAAATCATAATGCTTCCTGCAAATAGACCACATTTTTAAATTAAAGTTGCTTGCCTATTACCTGCAAATCCTACAGCACATGATCCTAATAGCAAGTTAACTCAAACAGCAGGCAGCAGACAGTACATCACTGCTAGCACATCAGCGCTGTTTCCAGCAGCCTTTTCATTATTGGGTAGATTTCTGTGTTGGTTTTTTTTCAATGTGGGTTTGTTTTTTTTTTCCTGAAGTCAATTCTTTCACATCAGAAACAATTTCCCTCTAGTCAGGTGTTAAATCAGTGATTTCCTGTCAGCACACATTTTCTTTCAAGTAATTATTCTATTTTAAATATATGCTATTCACTATAAGTAAGTTGAAGGATATGAACTGAAACTGAAGTTAAGAGCAGACACAAACCATAGAACATATCTTCAGAGCATGCCAGCATGCCATGCACCTTTGCTGAAACCTTTCATTTTTAATATTAAAAAAGGACTGAACTCACCCACTGTTCCAGAATCCAAGTCAGAGCCCTCCAATACCTTCCCTCCAGGAAGACCCGAGTTTCACTTCTGTAACTAGGGAAGTACCGACAGACCTGACTCTCACAATGCTACCCCACGTCTCCTCACAAGAAGGAAATGTGCTTTCCCTCACCGCAGGTAACGCCGAGATGAGCACAGGTTTAGGCTGACGGATGTGGGCATTGCAAACACCTGCTAAAACCTGAGGTGAAGGGAGAGAAGGTGCAGAGCAAGCATGCTCACTGCTTAGTCTCTGTCCTTTCATTCTGAGGTGCACCTACACTACCCATAACACGGGGAACGGGCAGCCTTCTAGCATAAGCAGGGCTGAAGTAACAGGAAGAAAGGGCAAGAAAAGAATTAGTTCAGGGAAACTACATCAGATGGTATGCACTCCTTTATCTTTTCTCAGAAAGCCGATCTCCTGCCATGAGCACAGATCCAGCAGGAGAGGTGACCCTGGTGATTCTTCTCCTGTTGAGACGCTGATAGTCAGAACCAGTGTGAAGCCCACTATCTTGGCTTAAGGAAAGGTAGACGTAGCCTATCTGCATATGCCTTCTCAGAGAGGTACGCAGGCCTAAGAGCTCTTTTGTAACACTGGATTTACTTTTTTGCCAGGATAAACGCTGGATACCCAATCACTCAGACTTCAGAAGAGGCTCATGAATTTTAGCCCTGGCAAATACAGACTCTCTCATGTTTCTTCAGTGAGTGCAAAAAAAGTTAACACTGCTTAAGATTCCAAATACACAGAGGCCAAGACACTCACAGACTTCTTGCAGGAGCAGAATCTGGCCCAGATACATGAAACATTTCAAAAGAAGCCTTGACTTGCAACAAGGATCAGTCGAGACAAAAGTATTTGAGTCAGGGCATTGCTAGACAATCTTGCTGGTTGTCAGATCTGCAGTGTAATGACATGTCAATTTGATTCCTTTTGTGCGGGAGCTTGGAGCCTATCTTTGGGCCTGAATTCTTCTGTACTTTAGTTTTTCTTTTGTTCCAGTGGCACTTCTCCCAACGTTACTTGACAATGAGTGATGCTCCACAACCCTGCTCTTTCACACCCTGTTGGTGACCTATAACTTTCCATGCACAACCTTTGACCTGGGTCCTGACAGTTTGATTTATTGTCCAGTGTTATGATTTATGAGTATCTTCTCAGAATAATTAACGGACAACAGGTGGCAGCATAATAATTTTGATTACCCAGCGGTTCATGAAACCACTACAAAGGTGACTTCATTTACTGAATAAGAAAAGGACAACAATTAAAAATTACACAAAGCAATTCTTTTATGCCTTTCTGTTTTTCACCCTTTGTCTGTCAAACAGAAGACTTTATTTAGGCTCATTGCCTCCCTTCTCAAATACCCGGAACTCAAATTCTGTGCAAAAGACAATGCTTCCCAAATCATGGCTCTGGTAGAATTATTTTGCTGTTAGAAAACATTTCCATTTCATGTTGTCAGTTTCTATAAAACCAATGAGTTATTTTAAAATCTGTTTGCACATCTGTACAATGTCAAAGTTCATTCCAAAGTGTAGATTTTTGTTAACTTACAGTTTTGTGGAACTGCTAAAGTGTTGTGTCTTGGATTCCACTTGTCTGAAGTTAGATCCTCAGTCAAAAAGAAAGAATTTCCACAATTCACATCTATGTGTGCAGAGCTTATCTCTGAAGAGTTTTCCCCATCTCTAGGGATCATAGCACAAAAGGAAATTTTGCTCCTAAGTGTCCTAAATAATTGCTTAAATTTAGGTTAAATGGCAGTTGCTCAGTACCCTGGCTTCAGGCCCCATGCTCAGACAAATTTACTTCAGCTAAACCTGCGATATCTTCCGAAGCCCTACCTTCACCTTTTCATCACAAGCAGCTCTCCCGTAGTCATTTGGGCTACACACAGGAGCAGCTGTTAGGATAAAGAATGCATTCTTCACACTCTGCAGACTAATAGTACTGATCATGCATGCGTACACTACCACAAAAGTTATACAGTGGCACAGACTTGTCTATTTATTTCTGAAAAACATGGTTAAGTTTTCACATATTCTGTGTAATCCATGAAGTCCCAAATAACTTTTCCTCCCAAAAACTTCATACTACTATGATGTATTCTTTCTCATCACTATTCTGCATGCTGCCCTCCCCCTGATTTCAGTTCATCACAATTCCTTAGCACTTTTGATAGGCATATGTTGATATGGAAGAGGACATAATGATATCATCCATATGGACAGTGGGATCCACAGCCAGATTTTCAGAGCTAATCAATAAGACTTTCAGTGAAACCAGTTGGAGTTGCAAGTGCTTAGAACTTCCAAAAATTGAACTGATGGGGAATGAAGAATGGAGCTGCTGTGTGTTTGCTCACAGGATGCACATTACATTGCAAAACAAAGGCATACTTTAACACACATTACACATTCAGATATCCTTCAATATGTTTTAAAATATTGAATAAAATAGGCAGGATAATATGTGATTTCTTAATCTTTATAGAGAAATAAAACTCTAACATCTAGCGGCATCCAGTGCACTAATACCAACAGACCACTGCCAGCGTGCACCAGCTTGGACACTGGAACAGAGCACCTCCTTCTCATCTCCCCTAAAAATAAGCTAAATGCATTCTAATGAGTTTCAACAGCAAAAATTGTTTGTCATAATTTGTCTGCATGCCCAACACAGCATATGCAAAATGCATTTTTGTCCTATCACAATGACAATATTATAGGCTTATCATTTTTAATTGACTTTATAACTTATAAAAATATTCCTACAATCCTGCTTTACATCAGTTTTGTAACAGTTTAACACACAGCTATGAAATATTCATTCCTGTTACATTCAAATTTTAAAATATCTGATGGACAGCCTGGCTAATAACTAAAAGCGAGTTCTCATAATATTAAAAGCATTCAAGCTTTTGCAAGGATCCTTAGTGGAAAAATAAATAAATTACTGCTTTTGAGATCAGACTTGTTTTATTCCCCTCCCTTCCCCTGAGAACTCAAAGACACCCCCCTACAACCAAACACTATTATAGCAAAGCCAATTTTGTCCTTAGTAGTTTTATCAAACCTTTAATACCACATTAGCTGCTTAATATACAGTGAAAGTAGCAACAGAAAAGCACTAGCACCCAACTGCATTCTCAGTAGAGATGAAGGAAGAATTTGCAACAAATCATTTATCAGATTAATGCAGCTGCTTTTGTCACTCATAAAATAGCCACAAGCTTTCTACAAATGGAATAAAAATAAAAAGTCACAAAAAATTTGAGCTTGTATGCCACAGTTTGTTCTAATTACCATTTTAATTTGGGACAGTGTCTCAGTGTTGATGTGTCCAGTATACCACATGACACCATTTTTTTCTTTGATTGGGTGTTGCAAAGGTATTCGTGGTGCAAGTTTTACATGAAAATCTTAAAGGGACAATTGCAAATATAAATGAACACAACCGGTTTTCCCACTAAAACTCCATTATGTACACGCTGACACACATTTAACCAGAGCGATTCATTTCGGCATCAAAGCGCTTGAGTATTTTCTAATGGTTTCCAACTTTTTTCCCCACACCAGCTATAAGGTAAAATTAATAAAATTTTAAGAAAATAAAAGGTCCTACAATGAAAGTTCACCAGATTCATATAGATAAATTTAGGCACAAAGATTTCGCGTGTTCCATGTCATTGACTCTAGCTTTTCTGTTTTGATTCTCACATGGGAAGTGGCAAGCTTTTAAATGGTATACGCGCTCAAATCATGATGTGATTTTAGTACTTTGTTTCCCATCAATTTTTAAATTAATTATCTGGAAGCAAGCAGCGGTTCATTTTTGGTCATAGACTTTTTGATTAGAAGCTGTGACCCTTTATGCCTTTTTGGCATGCTCTATACAACACCAATGACATGCAGCATGACCCCTGACACCTGATTCAACAAAAAGTAACTCCCCGACAGATCTTTCATATTCAGCAATCTCTTTGTTACACCGGGACACTTACCCAATTCCATCCTGTAAAATCCACTGTCTCCCCATTTTCTCCCCTACCCCCTCCCGCTCAGAAACTTATTTGGTGGCAACATTTCTGTCCTTCCATTTGTGTCTCTCCTTCTGTTTTTACAAACTTTACACTATACCATCGTCCCATATGTTTGTGCTGCACACAAGGAGGTTTCTTTAGAAAGCGCTGATGCTAATTATAAATTTAATTTGCATTTTAATTAGAATGGTAGCAAATTAAAAGCGTGGCAGCTGGAGAATTTTGAACGCTTTGCAGAGATTTGGTGTCAGTATCTCCCTGCTTCTGACTTCGCTCTCTTTTCATTTTTCCCCTCACTATCTTTCATTCACACAAACATATTGGCAATTTTTCTCCTCTCTTGTTTCTTTTTTTGTCTATTTTTTATTTCTCCATTTTCCCCCCAAGGATCAAGTTATAAATTATTTCTTTTTTGTACTGATAAACAGTATACTCTTGTCTTGTGCCAGTACACCATGTACTGTAGTGATAGTGCAGCTTTTAAGTGAGCTTTTGTGAGGCTCTGTCAGTGCTGCCCTATTTTGCTATTTATATCTGCAGTTTGTTTACAGGTAGGAATCTATTCTGTAGCCCCTCGACTAATTTCAAATTCCAGACCATAGCAGCAAATTCTAGCCTCGCCCTAGACATTTCATTTTTACATGCTACAAATTTGCAGTAGGTCTGCAGAACCTTAACAAAAGCCATTCAGAACGCACTGGAGACTGCTCAACTTTATTCTTTACTTAGAAAATGCAGCATTCAATGTCCTTTTGGACAAAAGGCTGAAGTAATCTGTCAGTCTTTTGGTCCATATAATGGCATATATTCTGGCCCTAGTATCTCCCGGTGCTGTCTTTCATTTGCTATGTGAGCATGTCTGGTTTTAAGACTCACGTGAGCACATTTAGTCAGTTCTGTCATTTTCCCTATGTTGCATCTCCATGGTCATTTTCATTCCTTCTGTTTGCTTCCCCCACGGTGTCCTTGCTCAATAATTTTCATTAATTGATTGACAGCTCTGATAGACCCAACTAACCTCTATCTCACTCTCATGTCGGTTTTTAAATAAGTACTTGTACGTCCAATGACCTTGTCGCCTCATCAGATATCAGAAAATGAGCATGCAGATATGGAGGAAGCTGATTAGCAAAATAAGGAAGATCTCACTTCTGGCGTAAGTTCATAATAAGCTCTGACAACTAACTTCAGAGTTAGGCATTTAAAACAAAAAGGACCTACCAACGTGAAATAAATAGACCTTAACGAGTTTCCTAAGTACTCGCTATAGTAACAGGAAGATTTAGAACATCAGTGACACAAAAGCCTTTCCAGGAAGCTGGAAAGCAAGCTATATTTCCAACATGGGAAATACACGTTGGAAACACTCCGACTTATTTTACTGTTTAGAATTCTATTTTAAATTACTTGTACAGCATTGTTTAGCTCCCAAAATCCATCCATGGAAAGGGAAGTGAACATATAAATAGAATTCCATTATATTTAGTTTTATTTAACATACAGCTAAATTATTTACAGCATACCAGTGATCTTTCCCTCGGTAAAATTAGCCACACCTTGGAAAATTCTGGGGTTTGTTATACACACACATCGAAATCACCAGATTAACATACATAGGGTATTCTACATATTTTCAGTAGAAATTGTCCTTGTAGAAAATATCAGGCTTTAAACAGACAAAACCACCAGAAATATTTATTTTTATTTTAAAGATGGGAAGCTGAGACAGAGTGACGCATGCAGAAGATGTCTTGCAGATCAGAAATTAATCCAGCTCAGCTGAGTTCCAGTGTCACCTTTTTCCACAATGCCACCCTCGTTATCCATTTTGGATCACTGCAGCACTGTAAGGTTTCAGTTTCTGTAATACAGCTAGAGCTTTATCGAGTGGTGTTTCATATTTTTGATACAACGTGATGATGCCAAACAACATTCTCGCTCAACGTGTTTAAATGAGCTAGATCAACAGAACAATTTATTGCTAAACACTGTTTATCAAATTGTAAAGCCTAACCAAAGTTTGGAGCAGCAATCTGAGCTACAAATCTCTTAAGACCAGAAGATACAACAGAATATACTCCATTGGCAAAGGAGGAAGAAGTTCATTGGAATTTCATTTCTACTGTTTTTCTGTGCTGTAATCATTGATTTCGGATTCAAATTCACCTGATTCTGGTGGCTACAAAAGCTACTGCACACCCAGCTCTTCAGACCATAGGCCTTACCACAGCATTCACACCACAAGCACCAGTGCACCACGTTCAAGCCTATATTCTCTACCAACTCCTAAACTAACGCAGCAGCCATAGTATGGCACAGAAGAGTTAGAACACTGATTCCATGGTCTTGGAGAACTACTTACTCCAGTCATCTAGGAAAACTAGTCTTTGAGATTTGACGTTTTTATTCATAACTATGGGAGTTGCATGATGATGTGTCGTTGGGGTATTTTATTTACTTCCTAATCTTATTCAAGAGCATAAAGGAAATTCTCTTTTAAGAAGCAAAATTGGCAGACTCAGGCCTTCAGAATACAAGAGTTTGACCATGCTTAGCTGAAAGCATGACTGGAGTTTCAGAATATAAGCAGAGACTTATTCTGATCATATGCTCCTTTTTCACATCAGCACAGCTCCAGTTGTTTTCATAGAGTAATTCTTTATTCAACTAGCAGGAGAAACAACAGTATGAGGCCTTGAAATTGAAATGGACCAAAATTGTGCCTAACAACATTATCTTCAAATACAGGAGCACCTTATTTCTCTCACTATTTCGGCTCTTGCGTAGGTGAAAGACATCTGCTTTTCTGTGTGAGATGAAATTATTTTGTTGGCTCCCACTAGACTGAAGGGCAAGGCAGGAAGATGGAAAGGTAAACAAGTCAAAAAGTTGTCTAAAAAGGCCTAGCTGGAGATCAAGAACTTAGGACGATGAGGAAAATAAGACCATTTCTGGTACTAGCATAAATAGTGCAGGCATGTTTGTACTCCAGTATTTTATGGAAGAATATTTAATGGCTTATTAAAACTGTGAGGCTTAGGTGTGGCAATATACCTTGCTTTTCAGAAAGCATGATGGCTGGGGTGGGTTGAGTCTGGATTCACATATAGCCAGCCTGACAGAAAACAAGCTTGCATTTTCATGTAAGCATTCTACCTTGGCACATCACTAATAAGAACATCAAGAGCAGAAAGTGATAAATTACCTCCAAAAAAACAGAAAAAATACGTGACAGAAAATACTGAAAGTGATCTATAACTTGTAAGAGTTTAAAACATAACACAAACTCTTGCAATAATGGTCAGATGTCTTTCAAGAAATGCTATGTTTTTACAGATGCATTTTGAGAAAATAAATCTTCTCTCCAATTTGCAATTTCCATCTGTACAGGATTCAAATCTCAATGCCAGGCGAGTTGAAAGAAGAAGCCTATTTCTGAAAGTTCCCTTACATGAAGAATTTTGCTTGGGTAAGCACTTCCATTAATTTCAAAGCCTTCTGGGCTACCAACAAAAATTCGGTGACCTCAGAGAAAGTAATCACATGGGTTTAGACTGACGATTTATATGAGTAAAGCTTTGCAGAATCTAAATCAACTAAATTGTCTTCAAGATCTAACTTCTGTAAGTGGTAAGTAATATCAGGCAAAACGTTGGTATTTGGTTACCCTAATTAACCTTGTATTTTCATCATATTATTGCATAGTAAAGTTCTAATTTCTATTCCACTGTTATATGCCCTGGAATACTCTTCTCCTCTGGAACATAAACAAACAAATCAAAACAAGTCCAACTGTTGGATAAGCCCTGGTCAACTGAATTTCTTTTAATAACTTTTTATTATTAAATTGTCCATGGAGTACGCAACATTCTCCAAATTAGAAGTCTTACACCTTAGCACTTTGGAAAGGCTTGGGTTTTATTTCATGTAAGTTTTTGCAGCTGTACAAAATACTTTCATTAACCCAAGAATGGATTATTTGGAGTGCTAATTAATTGATTCTTCAAAATGCCAATTGACATCCTCCTAGGGAAAACCTGATCTAAGCAACTATGTTAATCAAGCTATTGTACTTATGGTTCTGTCTGAATATCAGACCATCTGAAATGAGGAGAACTTTGCCATTACTATCCTGGACCTCTTGTGGGCAGCTTAATTAATATGAGTAGACTATGACAGTTGCACTTGTACATTCACTGTACTGCCTGACAATAACTCTATAAAATTACATTTCAGCTAAAGAATGGAAACAGTGTTAAATACCATTATTTGCCTTCCTTTGATGTCTGAGAGTCATTATGAAAGCAATTACAGCAGTTTCTCTGTCTGTATGTCTACAGGGTATTTATCTGTATCTGTCTGAGTCCTTTGCCAGGTGGAGAATATATGGCATATTAAAGACAAGGGAATTCAGCCTCAATTATCAGACTATGAACAGAAGAAACAAAATCAGAGTTTTGCAGATGATCCTGCCAGAAAACAGTAATTTAATATTAAAGGCAGGCAATCTGGGGAAAACTTGCCCAGTGCAGTCTTTTTATTTTAATATTATTGAATTCCCCCCTCCTTCTATTGTCCTATTTTGTTTTCTATTCTTTTAGCTTCCATGTTTTCTAATACGTCTGCTCGCTTTAAATAAGCTTATGCTAGGTTTGAGAGTCTCACGAACATAAGACTTTTTTTGTAAACCCTACTTTTTGTTTCTTAATTACATGCAGATTATTCTGCCATCTAAGAACCTCTCAGAGCAAGCAACAGATTCTGAGTGGGGTAAGGCCGTATGAGGCAACACGCCAACAGTAGAGTTAGGAGCTCTCTTCTACCTACAGAAGACTACATATTTCATTCTGCCTGTGCCTAATTATTATTTTACTGGCCCCCGTGGTAGTATGACTAGGTCCACAGGTTGGCAGAAGAGAGTACTCACTTTACACACAGAAGGGCCAATGACAAATTTATTCCTTGGATTCCTTCGGCTGTCTTCCCACAGCAAACTACCAGACAAATCCAATACTCCAACTGCTTTTCTGTGTCACTGAGTTTAGAGCTCACAAAATAATGTTCTGCCAAAAACCTTTGAAAAATATTAATTTTTCAACCAAACACCTATACCGAGCGCATGAGCGCCTTGCTTTTTCACCTGAAAAATTCGTTAGTTCTAATTCTCTCTGTTCTGTATATTGAGGGTACATCCATTCATAACCAGCTTCACAGTTCCTCCATAACTTGCAAACATGGATATTTTGCTATATTTATATTATATTTATCCTGTCCTTCCAGTGCTTTATAAGTCCACTTCTGTAATAACGAACCTCACCACAAATCTCAAAACATCAGTTCCATCAAGAATTAGGACTGTTAGTACTATCAGTAAACCCTTGTGATGAGATTTAGTAACTGTTGTCTGCACGTGAAAACATCATAGAATACTATAATTTGTGCACATGAAAAAAATGCCTTGGTATCTCCAAATGGATTACCCAGTTGTACCATACACATGTGGGAAAGTAATACGGACCTGGATGAAAGCTAGTTTGCCCTGCTATTCAGGGCTGACAGGATGCTAATTTATCTTAGTTGCCTGCTATCCATCATCATTTGACAGTCTAGTGAATGCATCTATGAAAGCCAAAGATTCTCTTCTTTTGGTAACCTAAGTTTTCTGATGCTTTATGCTGTCTTTTGTTTTAAATAGAAAGGCAAGAACATTACCAAAATGTCACGCTGCTCATCAAGCACAATGCCTGTTCTGAACCTTGGGTAGTATTTCTAGGAACAGCCTTTAGCATGTTACTTAAAAAGTCTCTTGATTCTACCCTCAGATTTTATGGGGAAAAAAAAAATAAAGTAATATTTTAAAATATTCTAGAGGCAATTTAGAGAAAAGGTATAGTATTCTTTGACTATGTAAGTTACCATTGGATGAAGGCTGGCCTAGCCTAGAAGAAGTATCTGGGACTGCATATCTCATTGCTGTGCCATTAGTATAGTCATCCATCTTCAAAAAGGGTGGGCAAAGGGGGGGGTAAAATGCAGCAGATGCAAATATGACACCATTTTCTTTATTTTTGCATGATCACATGGAGGCACTGGACAAAAGAGAGCTAGGGCATTAGTCTGCCATAGGTGTGCTAAGAAACTCTGAAGTCCCTCCGCCCACGGTCCGTTCTATTGAACTAGCACTGTCACTCTCAAGCCCCTCTTACAACACTTCCCCACGTAAAACAGAACTGCGCTTCATTTGCTTTAAGGCTTATGCTACCAAGGCCACAGAGATGATACACTACGGTGTCACCAGTAATGAGTCCAAATTATCCATTATACACCAACTGCTTATGTTAGAGCTTTTAATGCATTTTGAGTATTAGATATGATGTGCATTTTCCACAAAATCCCTAGAATCTTTTCCAGCTGCACACTCCTTTTGTTTAACTTTTAAAGAAAGCAATTATTAGACTACAGACATTTCCTTATACCGTTCTCAGACATTTTACTAGCAATCTCATGTTACAATGCTGCAAAATTAGTCTTGCAAAATTAGCATGTTTACTACAAGAAATGTGTTTGTGTGTGTATATACATGTATATATAAGCTGCAAGAATTTTATTTAAAAAGATTAAAGAATGACGTAAGTCTCATTAAGACTTGAAGACCTTAATACCTTCTGAGCAGAGATACTGTGTGGCAAAGAAGGAAAGGATTTAATGATATATTAGACATTTTACAGTATAAATATATTCTTGATTAATTAAATCTGTGTAGTCTATTACCTTACCCTGAGGAAACTACGATATTCAACAATGCTTGTTTTAATAAGAAAAAAAAACCCAAACAACTTGCTTTTGATATTTAACCTAAGAGAAAAGATGTAGAGAAAAATATTTTATGAACTTGTATAAACAAAGAAATTTAATTCTTTCCTTTAATTAAAAAGAAATAATGCAACTTGCAAGAAACACACTTATTTTCTTCAAAAAGGAAGATTAATATAGGTTAAAAAGCCTTTCTAGTTTTACAAAATTAATACTGTGTTTAATTACATGAGATTAAAATTTCATTATACATTATACTTTAATTGGTATAGAAGGGGCCAGAGGTTAAAACCTTTGCACGAGTTACCTTTTGTGCTGTTCCAGTATCTAATAACATAGCAGTTTTAAATTATAAACCCTGACAACATTTAACAAGTTTCTTACATGTTTTAATTTTACCCTAGTAATCTTTTATGTGGAGCAGTAGTGTTCCTGAGGTCATAATCCTGGATGATGAAACAAGCAGAGACAGAAATCATTACAAAACCAAAGTGGCTGGACATTACTGGATTATGGTAAAGGTGCTACCTGGACTCCAACTATGAACTGTAAGTTTAGACATAGCTACTTTACAACAGTTACGTGCTGTGATGGTTAAAACACACTATCTGGGGCAGCTTTCTGCCTCCTAAACAAGCAGTTATACCTTCAAAAATACTGGAAACTTCTTGTCAGGAAAAGATCAAAGAAATCTGGAGGGTCCTTCTAACAAATGACTAAAGTGGCCTTGAACTGTTTAAACTAGTGATGCCATATCCTACAAGTGGGATTTTCAGGAGTCTCCAGGGGGTTTAGGCGTACAAAGCCTATTGACCTCTAATGGAATTAGGACACCTATTCCAGAGGTGTTTGGAGAATCCAGACACTGCTTAGAACAACGTTTCTCAAACATAAACAAGAAGAGGCATCTATTTCAAGGACAAACATGTCTTCATTTTAGAAATTAAGAAAGCCACCGTATTTATATATATGCGTGACGGTTTGCTGGTAAGCTAATGCAATTCCCACCCTACTTTCCCCATATAATGAATCACTAACGAACAGGGTTGGTGAATCTAGGTGCATCTAGAGAGTTGGGTCTTGGTCTAAACATGTTGATGTACAAGCACATGAATAGACAAGACTCTTCAAGTGATCATAAACAAGTAAGTCGTTCTTACTACAACTGATCATTCGAACAGTCCTCATTCCTGAACAATACGGGGTGGGGGAGGAAAGTCTCTCGGTGGTATGAATCTGAGAAATTCTTGCCTGGCTTGCTAACTTCTCTTCCCAGCAAGAACAGAGAAGATAGAAAAGCTTCTTTTAGGGAGTCAGTATTAGCCTCTTGGGTCCCCATAGTGGCAGCAGTTATCTATTATTACTGAATTCAGTGATTATTGATTACTCTTTAGTATCAGCAAAGTCAGTGTGTATATGGATTACCTGTCATATAAATGCCAGTCATGAATCTAAGATCTGGATCAACCAGAAACTGTGAAAACTTTCTAAACATATTTTGTTCTTTGTTCCCATCCTATACATCTGTGCATGCGCCTCCTGAAAACTAAAAACAACTGCCACTTTGTACAGCAAATCCAGGCGGCTCAGCATCAACATCGTGCAAACTGCATACACAAGTAACAGTATGTTGTTGAGTGCTATCCCAGAGTGCCCTGTAGAAAATGGGTGTTTGCTCATCTTATTGAGTTGAGGTGAGAACAGAGTTCCAATTACCTGTTCTTTTCTTGCGGTAGTTTACAGTTGTATCTCATTATTGGATAACTGTTTAATTAACTCTAAAAAATACAGTATAATTAGTACTGCAGCAGTACAGATACGCTGTGAGGCAAGCAGTTCCAACAATGGCAGAAGCCTATTCAACATTTTGCGAGTATCTTGTTTGAACCAAAATTCAGACACTGAAAAATACACGTTTCTATGCTTTTAAAATATTTATCACATTTCTATGCTTTTAAAATATTTAACAGCCTTATACTGCTTCTTTAGATATTAAAATAGTTGTTCAGAGTCCCATTTGAAGTAAATTAACACAACTGTATTTAAATCAGAGATGTACTGATCTGCCCAGTACAAGACTTTGACCCACACTCTTTCAGTAGCATGCTGAGTCTGGGCCTGATAACATTTTCACCGAAAAAGAACACTTCAAAGGGATTTTTGTGTCCTTAATGAAATTCAGCATGAGGCCTTCTGCAAGTAACTATAGTGAGTAATTTTAAAATGTCTTCTTCTTTAAAAGGACAAACTTTCAGAAAGAGCAAATGAAATTCTGTAATTAAAACATGTTTGTTAAAAAAAATCTGGAGAAGTCTTGGACAGTGAAATAATATCCTTTAGATTAGTGTTTAATTGAAAACAGTATTTACTGGTCTAGTGTATTTGATAGAGCTCTTTACTGTGTTTCTTTATATATAATTGTATTTTGCAACCAATTTAAAATAACTAGATGAGTGCAGTCCTTATGTAAGGTGAAGATGAGTCCTTGCAAGGATATCAACGTCTACAGGGGTTTCTTTCTAACAGATATGAAAAAGTAATTTCCATTCTGCTGCTTTCGTGTGATCCTTTCTGCATATAAAATGCCTTTCACATACATACACACGCATACACATCTCCTCACCTGAGACATCTTTGTCCTAAAAACCAACATACCCTACTCTAACATTCTCTCCATCTTTGATTTAAGGGTAAATCAGGTCACAACAGCAGCAACGTTTTTCCTTTAAAACCATAATTCATTGCTTTTATACCTATGGTCTTGTTAATACGTGAATGCTAAAATTATAACAAAGAAAAAATGAATAGCTACAGTTCTGACTTGACTACTGTGTATGTAAATAGACTAAAAGATTTCCAAATTGTGAAGGGCAAGTTTAGGGTTAGTGACATAAATCACACTTCTCCCAAAGCTATTCCCTGCCTTAGAAGTATCACTGGTTTTACCAGATTTTAAATTGCAAAGCTGTTTGACCTGCTCTTGCAAAAAGCCCAAGAACTTAAAATTTGGCCGTACCACTAGAAATATTAACGAGCTCTGTTTTGGATGATTATCCAGCCTTCTTGCTCATCCCGCTGACAATTTGTCTCCTTGCATCTTTGACCAAGTTTAGTTTCGACATGCTCAGATCAATGACCCTGTCTTTCTTCATGCTCATAAAATATGAATTTAATATGATGCTATGCAAAGAGTAATAATGATGCCCTGCCACACAGAGAAATTCTGCTACAAATTGCAGCATTTCTTGGTAAAGATACTACATTTTTAAAGGTGTTTTCAAAAGTGGTTAAAGGACCTCAGTATGACTTATCTGCAAGTGACTCAAGCTCTTTCCATACGTACCCATAGCCTGATTGCATTTAGCGTATTGGCCTATTGCTATAGACAAGAGAAAGTCCAACTCTCTCAAGGTTAATTGACTGCTGCTCTTTGAAATATACATGAGAAACTTTATTGACTGTCTCACATCCGACCTCACCTGTCATGCAGGAGGAGAACAGTAACAGGAGAAAAGACTCCTCAAAAGGATGAGAAGGACAAAGGTGAAATGCAGAGGGCTGCACTAAATTTTGCCAAAAACCTTTCTCTGTTGTTATCCTGTGTATTTTCTCATTCACCTTTTTGTCATTAGAAAAAGTCTGTAATTTTAAGAAGAGATTTCTCCTAAAAATTTACCAAATTAACTAGTTCTTCTAGTGCCACAGGGTCTCAAGTCAACTAAAACCAATAAACAGGAATATGCAGATGGCCCAGATTTATTTACAAAATTAACATTTGTAGATTTTAAGCCTTTCCTAAGAACGGTAATGTCTTCACATATAGAAATACTTCTATAACACTTTAAAGTCTACACTGACACAGACTTTCATAAATCATTACTTTGTCTCAGATATTAGAATAGCAGGACCTGAATGACCCGAATCATGTAAGGATAAAATGACAAACCTATCATGTTGGCATGGAAGCATTTCTGACACAAGGGGAGTAAATTAGTCCATCTCATCACCCCTGAAGTGATACATACAACCTCCCTAGCTTTTACATCAAATTTCAGCCTTGCAATATTAAACCAGAATACACAACTACATCTGCAAAAAGCATATACATTATCTGCAAGAGTTCTCTGAGAGAAACAGTGCTTCCTCTGTGACTGTTACATGTGGTCTGCATACATGGATCTCAGAAGCGTTAGCATCTTCTGGAGGTACCTCATAGAAGAAATAATATCACATAGGAACCAACATTCTAAACTGCAGTCTTTCCAGGCTCAAATCTTCGAGGGGTAGAATGAAATTTGACTTGAATATCATACAACTTCTTGTATTATGAATGTTCTGACACCAAGAGAACAGCTGCAATTGTTAAACCTCAACCCACCTTCAAAGTAATTCCACATAAAACTGGAACAAAAGGTTTTTTCAGAGAAAAGCAAGCATCATTTTGTACAACACACCTCTATGTCACTTCACACAACAGCAATTATTGTTATGCTCAAATCGGAAAAAGGGTTTACCTTAGATTGCTGACGCAGCCCTACCCACACAGCACATCCCCCTGAAGAGTGTATATAAGCTAAACACACATCTAATTTTTAGCACATTCCATGACTTATGCCTCCACAATGACAAGCCTGCACAAGACCCATTTTTGATGACAACGAGATAACCCTTTGTAATGCCTCCACCATGATAACTGGATTTTTGCTAAGCTTTCCATGACCAAATTACAGCCATAATGAAGACACACTGCACACCATTGCCAAGCAGCATAAAGCGACACCTGCTTACAACAGCTTGAAATGGAACTTGTCAATATGACCAGGAACATTACCAGTAACTAAGGGACTGTTTCTTCTAAACCTTACTCACGTTGGATAGTACCTGCTCTGCTTGGTAGCCTCACAGAACCAGAACCTAGCTTTATACCACCCAGAATCTCTGAGACCAACAAAGCATATTATAGATTGTTGATGAATAAAAAAAATACTATCCATAGCATATAAAGGAGCACCATCAAGACAGACCCAATTAAATCTCTTTGGACTGCATTCAACCTTAATACGACAGAAAATCCACAGGCTCAATCTGTGCAAAAGCCAGAGGTAGAATATTTTCATTACTCGGTTCAGCACTAGAAGGTTAAAAATGCCAGTGTCCTATTCCCCTTTAAAAATCTCTCATCTCCTACCCCCTACCTGCCAGCCGTATAGAGTATTTCCCTTGCCACTAATTCTGATAGCATGCCCTAATTAACTCCTTTTATCTTTTGGTATACATCAATTACAATTAAAATATAGTTTGTCAAACCTCAGTGGAGTAATATTGTTTCATGTTAAAAACATTTTTAGTCACAGGAAAAAGTGTGATTAACTTCAATAGAAAGCTTAAAGTTCAACTTACTATGAGCAGAGGGAATCAAGCACAGTTCTTCCTTTTCAGAACACTTCAAGCTTCAGCTCAGTGCAAGGAAATTAAACGAGTGGAGGGTTTCATACTGGTCACTCAGATCATTAGGCAGGATCTAGGGAAAAAGAGTTGGTTTGGTTTGGGTTTGTTTATTTGTTTTTAAAAACCTGTGGTGAAATATGTCCAACACCCCAAAGGGCAAAGAAGCTTTTTAGGCGTCGTACTTTGTGAAACACATTCGAAGTGTGACATATTATATTTGAAGTTCAGGTAGCAGGTAAAAATGCAGCAAGCCCAACGCTCCGCTGCGGAGCCGGGGCTGGGTTTCTTTGGCCAGGAGCAGGCAGCGGCGCAGAGGCCTGTCAGAGCGGCGCCGTTTTCACAGACCCAGAGGTCCACGGCTGGCCTCCTGCCCCAACTCCCGTCGCTGCAGAAACCATCCTAAACGTTACATATGCAGGAGAGGAACCTTCCACACATTCTAACGTTATATGTATGTAACACACTATATTCCAAATAAACATGACAGAGAGGGCTGAAACAGAAAAAAGCCTGTACATGGTTAAACGCGACTGCAGTTGGGTTTTTTGTTACGTTTGTTTTCCCCTTAGCATTTTTGGTAACACATCCCCATTGTCACGGACTGCAAGAGGGCAAACCCCTGTCTAAGGGAGCCCGGCGGCCGCACTGGGTGCGAACAGCTGGGCTCTGGGCCCCGGCGCTGTGGGGGGCCACACGCCGCCCGCGGCCCATCTCAGCCCGTCCGGACAGGGAGGCGCGGACCCCGCCCCGCCGGCGCCGCAGCCAATCAGGGGAGCGCATGGAGCCGCGGCTGGTGCGCGCCGGGGCAGCGCACACCTGAGGAGGCGCGTGAGGAGAGAAGGCGGGGGGGGCGCGGAGCGGGCTCTTTCTGAGGGAAATAACGGAAGATCGGCGAAGGGGACATGGCTGGGGACACCGAAAGAGGTACGCCATGCCTGAGGGGGGACCTCTGAGACGACGACCTCCCGTGGAGGACTCCACACTGTAGGACACCCCTGAGGGACTGCAGCCCCTGGGCAGCCCATGCTGGTGCAGGGACACCCCTGAGGAAGGTGATTATGGAACATCACCAGACTGCCCCAAACTACTGATTTTCAAGAAAAATGAGAATAAGCATGTTTTATGGATATTCTTCCACCTGGTTCAGACAATGAATAGACACCAGTATTACCTGCAGCTTGTGCATAATCTGTGAGACTGCACAATCTAGATTTACTGGTGTTGGGATAGTATTCTGAGGACAAAAATCCGTAACTGCACCAGAAGATACTTTTTATGGTTTAAAAGCTCATAGCAGGTATGATACAGAATATAAAAGGTAATGCATTTTTCTAAAAGCCTCAGGAAAACATCCTTACTGTTTCTGATGTGTGCAAAGATGCCATGGCTTTGAGCTCTGCTGTACAGGTCTAATTCTGTATGACACACAACTTTCTAAAACGTACACTACACACACACTTGTTCTTTTACACTGAACGGCTGTGTGCCTCTATGCAGATGTGGCAGAACATTGCAAGTTAGTTCAAAACATTGTCACTCCTGCAATGAAGTACTGAACTAGTAGAAATCCCATCGGCCCATTAGAATGCATTCACAAAAACCTGAAATGCAGCTTTGCCTCAGCAGACTTTACACTAAGTATAGTGTTATCTGTTCATGCCCCTTATGTCAGATTAAGTATCCGCCCTTTACAGGTGGCATAAATGTTTTTTTTACACTTAGAAAACCTCTTCTTTGCTATATAGAAACAGTGAAAATAAAGCATGTGTATGCCATGTGCATATGTAGGTACACACAAATGCATGCAACATTTTCCCCAGATACAAGTGACATGCTAGTCCCTCCCTTACTCCACGTAGCTGTGATTTCACACAATAATTCTGGCACTGCTCCAACAGTCCTCTTCAACACGATGATCAGCTGATTTTAAAATCCCTCGTCATCATAAAACTCAGGCGTTCAGAACATAAGATGGCCTGAGGCATCATCAGATTCATTGTATGTGGGCACGCAGTCTGCCCAGCCCACTCTGCCCTGAGTTTTGTTAGGTGCAATAAAGTTCTTCAGGATCCTCAAAAACAGCACCTGAAATCCAGGTGGCTGCACTGTAAGTTTTTATTCTCACCAATATACAAATGCAGTAAAAAAAGGGGCATCATTTGGCAAATGGATATCTGATGCACACTTATATTGTAATGTATAAGATCACTGTATTTACCATTAGCTGGCAGGTTGTGATGATCGCCACTATCAGAAGCTTGAAATACTTCCTTTATGTTTTATCCTGTAAGATTCCATGGGTCTTTTACTGCACATTTGTAGCAAATACAGCTCTAGATTAGCAAACCACAGTTTTGCTTGACCCCAGCTACCATGTAAGCTTCTAGCTTTCCCTAGTCTAAAGTACACTGAAGTATTTTTCTGCTTTCCTGCAGTTTTTAAGTAGATAATAAGTCCCAAACTTCACCAGCCTTTAGCTGAAAGAAGCTTGTCACGGTGGTTGGTAGCTAATGAAGATCCTTTTAGTTTATCTTCATCAATTGTCAAATATTTGAGTCCATGAAGTGGTGTGATGAGGTACAAAGACAGATATTTGAAGGGATTTTAACTCATTTGAGCAATTACATGCTTAACTGCCCTGCGATAATCTGTCAGTCTGAGTCTTTTCTACACAGCAGAAGTGGGGAGTATTAGAATAGCTGGATTTAGGACATAAAGGCCTGGCCTGAATGGAAGAAAGGCACCAGAGAAATTAATTGCCAGTAACAAACAGCAGGACTGCTTGCAAGTTATATATCACATAGTTACCTACCAGCAGTGGTAGAAGCCAGCTGTAAAATAACATACTGAATAGTGACAAAATAGTAACTGCTATGAAATCAGTGAATGCCATGAAGAATTTAAACTAGTGTTGGCTAATCAAGTACATTGTGTTACATGAATTATGTAGGTACAGAGATAAAAATCTTGTATCATATAGATTTGCTGAAAGTAAATTTCAATAAAACAAACATGTTTTTAATTATAGCTATGAGAGTTCTAAGAGGTGATCTTATAATTTATATGCTTACATTTATTTATACATGCATTTCTGCCATACTCAGAGTATAACACTTGTGTAGATTCAGTAATGGAACAGTGAGTAAAACAAAAAAGGAAAACAAGATGATTCCTTTACGTGTTATTCTTTAATTCTGAAGTATTAAAATTAGAGTCAGATTATTAGGAAGACCTAACTGATAATGTGTATCACTTATAATAGTATAGTTAGGACTTCCTTGGGTCCTGTAAGTCATAAGGGGATCCAAGAGAGAGCTGTTACAGAGGAGCCATCTCACTTCAGTCCAGGCTCAGTGCTGCTCTGGGTCACTGTTTCCAGAAACCTGACATACTGTCCTTTTTCTTTTCCTTCCTCTCCCTGATGCCATCTCCTTGCTCCGTCGATTGCCTCCTTATCCACCGCTGCGTGGTACAGGAAGACCTCTTCAGGCACGACTCTGAACTTGACTGCCAGCGAGTACAGCCAGGGCACAGTGATGTTACCTCCAAGGCTCCTACTCCACAGCACCTTTTTCCTACAGTCATAGAATCCTGTCTAACTCCGTAAGACTCTGGGATTTCCTGCAGTGGGGAAATATCAGTCCCAGTTACAGTCTTTTTACACCAGAAATTAAGCAGTCCTTGACTTTTGCACGTTTGGGCTTCTGCCCCCTCCTTTGGACTTACACCATGAAACCAACACGGGGAATATGGACTTGAGACTGCAACTAAAGCAAGAAATGTCAAGACATGCATAGCAAAGCCTCTCATTGCCTCCCCGGTAACACTGACCATAAATGACAAAGTGTGTTTCTATATAGAGAGGGCCATTTCATTCACATTACTCATGTTAGTTATGATGTTTATTTTAGATTTGCTGTCTCCCTAAGGTGCCAGCTCTGGGGGAGCTAGTTAGCATGGTAGTGTTCGGTATGAAGCAAAAGCCCTTCACCTCAGGGACTGTGCTTCAGTTCTGACCTAAGGTCAGAAAGGAAATAAGATAGGTAATCTCAGCTCTGTCCCTAATGACCAGTATTCCACATCACAATGCTACACATGGCTGTCAGCTTCTGCTCAGAAAAGGCCCAGGACACAGCCAGCATGGAGAACTAATTACCCTCCCATCCCAGGGAACAAATGGGCAGCCCAGCTCAGCAGGCTGAGATCACTGGCGAGGTACAGCAGCAGACTAATAAAGTGGAGAAGTGTCACATGTACGGCTGTGGCATACAGTTCATGAGGCGCTTTATTTTTCCTTCATTAATGAGGATTTTATTTTGGGCTCACGGTATGACATTAACATATTAAAAAAAAGAAAAAAAGAATAGAGCTGATTTATTCAGTCAGCCTGGTGTTGCAAACATCACCTGCCTTTTGTTTTTACAGGCCTAATTCACATGGGCCAAATTAAGTCCAGACTTTTATGAGTGGGGCATAAAGGGCACAAAGAGCTGCTTCCCCCATCAGTGGAAGAAGGAACCATAAATTGGCTGCTTGCACTGGAGAATCCAGAGGCAGAAATTCATGCAGTGCCAGCAGCATTAGTTGGGTCAGACAGGCCATGTCTGAGCTGGATGGACTAGGACGTGTTCTCATTCCCTCCCAACAATAAGGCAAGGGAACCAGTAAGGAAGCAAACTTCTCAAAGAGCTGATGCTTAGCCCTCTCCTCTCGCACCCCTGGAGCCACCACCACCTCCCCTGGGTATCACTGTTCACAGTGCACAAAAGGGTCTTTCCCTCCTGGAGGCATTTGAGACTAATTAGCTCACAACCTAATATTTATTGGGATGCAACAGCTTACTGTAATTACAGCATTCACTAACTGCCTAAACCAAGGGGTAGAAATACCTGGCAAAAGAAACACAGGTCACTGCCAGTATATGCACACACAGGTGCACACAACTCCATTACAACTAGCATCAACACGGGGAGAGGCAGCAGGACATTTCTTTTGTATTACTATAGCACAGAACACACACAAAGCTTACAGCAAAACACAGAGCAGTGAGAACAAAGGCAAGGGATATCTTCAGAAGCTTAGGTTTGTATGGCTGTTATAATAGCACAAGTGTTAATTAGAAGAAATGTAGATACTGAAGGAAGCAATTAGACATTGGGAAAAACACATGTAATAATTGCCAGAAAGTTACCTTCACACAGAAACACTGGAGCCACACAGTTGCCTACACACCAAAGAAATTCAGCAACCCACCCCTCAAAACACACCCCAACTCCTCAGGCACCCACGTGTGAGCATTTATACCTGGGAGTAGGTTGTGCCCTCTGCTTCCACCTGTGTGGGATGCTGGGAAATGTAGTCTGGCAGGTGGTCCTTCTCTTGCATGGGTTACTTTGACTACACTAAATAACATGATTTTAAAGGATTTTAAGTATTTACATGAGTACGTGGGATGCTAAGCTCTTTCTCAGTTAAAAAAAAAACAAAACAAATGTGAACTTTTTCAGGTGACGGGAGTGATAAACACATCTTTAAAAATATATGCTGGTCTGAACAGGGAGGAACCTAAGCCACATTTATCTTGACCTGACTCCAACTCAGCAGTATAAGCTTGAGATGTCTGTCTTTTTATTTAGAGCACTGAATTTCAGAGTGCCAGTGTAGCACAGGTGAATGCCACAACAGCCGCATGCCCTTGTTCTCAGAAACAAATTTAGGACTAAAGGAGGAGGACATTAAAACAACACCTATCCAATGCAAATATCTACATTTATTGTATATTCATGTCCTTCCACAAGAAATGGGTTACTATATACATTGCAGGTGGATGTTCTCCTACCCTATATGGACCAAGAACCTATTTTTTAAGCAACCCAGGCTGAGAGATAACTCCCTATACTCTCAGTGATAAAGGATGCACTGGGTCAAAGTACGGCTTCCTAATGGCGTTTTTCCTTGTGTTGCTGTGACATTTGGAAGGAGCACAGTGTAGGAAGCGAACTGCTTCGTGATAAGAGTACGCTACCAACTGTGCCTCTAGATTTCATGTCTAGCATATCCTAGCAGCAGCAGCATGAGAAAAACATCTGTAAGCTTCGATGGTAATTAAGGAAAATTAATCATACTGTTTGCACCCTTTCTGAAGAAGACGAACCATTTGCAACTTGTGCAGACGTTTCCTTCAAACGATATGTCACATCAAAATGTCAAATCAGCTCGGGATTAGATCTACAATCAGGTTGGAATCTGTTTCACTGGAAAACAATCAGCAGCAGCCTGCTTATAGCTTGGATTAAATCTGTACAGAGAGACTACTAAACCAAAGAAGACAGGCAATGCACCCTCATGGGTTTTGTGTGTTTTGATAAGAGTGTGTGCCTTCACCAGAAGTATTCATCAGATCTTAGGTCCTGAATTAAGCTTAAACATTAATTTTACTTGCTGCAATGTCATTAAGCCACCAGTAAAGGCTGTGAGTTCCAAAACTGAATCTCTCCGTGTTGAACCCAGTCCTGGCAGATGCTCATGTTTTTCTGGATGAGAAACAAAACTGGCAGAATGAGACACAGGCTGGACTTTGTGTCTCTACACCGAGTAGCAGAACTGAACTGGCATATTTAGAAATTAATAGTGATGAGACAGATATCCAACACAAGGACGCCCTGGTTCATATCCCTCTCTGGACCACAACACAAAACAGTGATCTTTATGCAGAACATATCTCAATTAAATAGGTCACCACATCATGGTCATAATTTGATAGGGAAATGAGATACTGGAAGTTATGGCAGTAAAAAGAGTTGAATTCCATAACATTCACTGAGGCAACTGTAAATTAGCTTTGCAAAAATGGGTAGAGAATGGATTTTTGTCACCAAATTCAGTAAGGATTTCCCCTCATATCTTTGTAATTTACCAGTCCTATAAGATAAATTTTACTGGCATGCTGCAGAAACTAGGACTAAAGTAGCAGGTGTACGCTCATCGCTTTAATTCATCTAGTGAGTTCTGGTATAATAGAGATTTTATATTACAGCCAAGCTACTCTGACAGAGGCAAAACAATCTCCCAGTAACACTAAAAATTATCATCACTTTCATTGTCATAGCACATGGGAGCCTTAGCTGATGACTGGGACCTATTGCAGACACATACGAAAGACAGAGCAAGAAAGGAGTCTTCAGACAGAGCGCAGCATCTTCTATTTCAAAAGTGACAAAGATGGCCCTCTAAAAATTAAACCTGCAAGAAAAGTGAGAGACAGAAGTTTTGCCTGAGATCTGTTTTGTATTCCTATTAGCATCATTCCCCAGGGACAAGTAATTTTGAGTGCAATACAAAGTTGATAATATGCTGAGTATAATTATAATGAGGATTGATTAAGTTGGTAGTCAAAGTACAGTAGCATTATATGTGAAAGAGCATCATAAAAGAAAACCACATTAAAAGTTTTGGAAAAAACTATACACAGGGATTGACAACTAACTCCCTGGTGGAATAACATCAAAGCTGATATATATTGTGTGCAAAACATACCACAAACAGAGGAATTATCCTAATTCTTTTAAGGTTTCCGAGTTAAAAACTTAAAATCTGAATACATTAGGTGCTGCAGACGAGAAGAAAGTATTGACAGCTGTAGCTATTCCATGCAATTAAGCTCAACGTGCCACCTTTTTCAGTGGCTGTTGAACAACTATGTTTGCCTTCGGATTTTTCTTCTCAGTTTCACAGCAAGATTTGGCAACAGAAACAATTTTTGAAGAACTCGTTTCAGGAACTGATTCATCCCTGATTCTAGGGGAATTACAGGAGCTAACTGGTATAAGGACTCATCAAGCCAGTCCACAGTTTTAAAGTATTTCCTCCTTTGTTTTCTGTTTTTATTTCACATTTACCTGCAGTCCTGCTTTGGGTCTGACATTTGAATGTGTTTTGAATTTGTAACAGTGAATCAAGGTGGCTGAAGTCGGACAAAATCTTAGCATTTCACGTGCCCGAGTCCTGCTTCTCTGACAGGTAGAACTCATGGATACAACTTTTTATTTATTGTTTCTAGGACATGCTCACTTAAACTACCAAAGGAACAAAAGATTATCTGTACCCAGTGATGTAAAGTGGAATAACCACAAAGGCTTTTGAGCCTGATTCTCTGACGGGCTGAAATACTGGCCCCAAAACAGCAGTGAAGTTTTTAAGTGCCTCCCTTTGTAGGAAGTCATTCCAGTAAGTGCAATTGTGGATGCCAAGATTTAATGGAATAATTCGGATGCTGAATTTAAAGCATCTGCTTTGAAAGACCAGCATTATTAGACCAGCATGCTCCCGAGCCAATATCATTCTCGTCTAAAGTATGAAATATATTTTTTTCTTTCCATTTTAACTGCATAGCAGGTGTGGTACATGACTGTGAATATACAGCACTTTTTAGGAACTTAGAACCTTCTAGTTCTGCAAAGTCTTGTCCCAGTTACTGCAGGCAACTACATCATAAAAAACAGTTTAAAAGTAGTTCACATCCCATCTTAACACTACCAAAGCACTTTACCCCTATTGCTTCATTACTTCACTATGGCAGTTGCTCTTCTTCTGATTTTCAGCCTCCGTGTATTAGTAGTTTATCATATCCACCCTGTCCAAATGTTCTTGCTCTGATCTAATACTACCCTGAGTTCAGAAGACCTTGGATAGTGTCTAAATTTTTTAAGAAATATGCAAGAATATATCCTCATGGTTTGCCCAAAGATGCAGAGACTTTAATGAGCAGGGTATAGCCGCATGAAAAAAATCCGTGGAGCAGGAGGGATGCGAAGTGTCACTGAACTGGGTATTACAGTGTGAATGTATAAATGCAGCATAAAAAAGGGTAATGCTGGCTTGTGCAGAAAAATGATATTGACACAATTAGTTCGATGCTGGTTTTAGAGTTTATGGAAGATGACCTCTGGAGTTTTCATCTTCAAAGGTTACTTCTAATTAGCATCCAGTGATAACATGTTAGAGATGCTTCTTTAAAAGATATCACAGCTCTAGCAATGAGTACTGACATGGTATCTATCAAAGTCTCATGGTGCCTGCAATTCTGACAAAAGGCACTCCAAAGGACTGGCATGTATTACCTTATTTGCATTTTTGCATTTCATTATACTCATAATTGCATACCACCACAGCAATTCTTCCCACTATCTCAGAAAACATTATCAGCAACGTCTGAAATAAATGCTTAAATGTCAACAACAGACAAGCAAGAAAAGCTGACCTTTGAAGGATCTCATTCTTTTGAGAATTGCCCTGGTATGACTCACTTCTTAACTTTCTGTTTGTGTTTGATAACACCAAAAGAACATAGTTTCTATATGGATTGGTTTTGTGTGTTGGGAAGAGAAAGGATGTCAAAGAGCTGTAAAAATACAATCCATTTATACTAGCAGTCAGCTGGGATTGACGGAACATTTGCAATGACAATTCTTAAAGTCACCGAAACATTAAAGTAAGTGGACATTAACATTAAGCTACAATGGAATTTCTATGGAATTATATGTTACAGCCACATTAGAATTAAAGTGAATTTATCCATGATTAATGTTATGAGAATGAACAAAACAACTTCTCTTCCACAAACATGCTATCTGTTTTACCCATTGTAAGAAGTGTTTGACAATTATAAATCCTGAATCTAAGACGGAGGAAAACTAGTCACAGTCATCTTACATATCCTGCAGTATTGACTGGCCTTCACTAGACTGAGCTAACATTTTACTATAGTTTGTGTTCCTACCATCATTTCATGGCTCCATTTACCTTGATTTGCATAGCAATTTTGGTGCACATTTTTCAAAAAAACACTAATCAATTTTAGCTTAAAATAAATTACACCACCGCAGAAATTGCTGCCACTGTCCAAAAATGCTAATCAATTTTGAAAATCTACATCATGGCTTGCATCCCAGATTTTTTCCATCCAATCCACATCAAAAAGAAATGATAGAATATTATGTTAACATGTTCGACTGCTTGTTTGCTTGTTTTAGTTGAGGCATTGGTTATGCTTCAATGGCAAACTAATCACCTATTTGGAATCTCATCCAGTTTGTGTTACTTATTTTAATGGCAATATGGAGAAGCTGTGGAAGATTTCAACATGGTCCGTAGTGAAAGTTTTAGCTTCTCTAACAGGAGAATTTTTGTATATGACTTTCAGATGTATTAGTAAAAAGAAAATTAAACTGTTTATTTTGACCAATATTAGAGTCTTCTGTGGAAGAACTTCATTTCTCTGTATTCGAGTTTGTTCTAATGAGGCAAAGAATACAACAGATCAATCTAAAAAAACCCTCTGAGGAGTTTCATTTTTTCAAGGCCTATGAAAGATCATTAGTGGGGTTTTTTAAGGTTTCAAATGAAACAATGATTTTAAGCAGGTATTTTCATCCACTTCAGCTCTTTGGTTCACTCAGAGTTTTCAGTGCAGAGTAGGTTCCTTCTCACCCAGCTTTCACACAGGTTCACACCTATTCCTAATTACTATCTGTTACGGTAACAAGGCTACCTGCACCTCAGTCCTCAAATTGTTTCTGTCTTGTGACTACACATTTTGTGTATATGTAAGGACCTTTTTTTCCTTACAATATAACTAGATAGTTCAGTATCCTGTAGAAACAGCTGAGCTACTTCAAGATTAATTAACCTTACTGAATATATGCTAACAGAGCTATTGAGCTTCATGTACTGCAGCTAATCTCCATTTCATGGGAGCATTGCTTCTAAGTGAAAGAGTGCACAGATAAAGTTAGCACCAAAGGAAAGATGAGCCCAAGAGTATCCACAAATCTAGACAGAAAAAAATTTACCTCTTGTTCTCTGCAATTAAAAGCGTCTTATAGAGATTCATTTTCTCGGCCAGTACTGTGGTTCAATCTATTAAGTGGTCAATCCCTGCTTTGAGAAGCATTAAAAAGCATTTAATCTCAGTGTTCATACACAGGCGCATGCTGACTTGACTTTAAGGGACCAGGATATCATCCAAGGTGACTAAGAACTTGAGAAGATTAGACTTGCAGGTAAATTCCTTTCTGAGGTTTTCCTGCATATTACCTTGCAGATAGAATGGCTGTACCTTTATAAATAACGGGTAAGAGGTACATAGGAGAAAATCAGATAGCTAATAAAAATATGCATTAAAATTTCATTTGAAAGTCCTATTTTGTACATTCTACAACACATGAAAGAGGATTATTCTTCCAAAACAAATCATTGTGTTGCATCAAGTCGTGAGTAGCTTCCTAATTCATTGATTCACCTTGTTTGAACCACACATCTTTGCTACTGTTGTAATAAATGACACAATGTACAGATCTCTTTTAAGATGGCTCATGTGAAATAAGCATGCACAAGCAGTATGTATCGCATTGCCCCTTCCTTGTTTAAGTAGGAGAAAAAAAATAAGTGGGAGGACAATAGCAATAGACTTGGATCCACCAGCTATATCCATCATCCTTATGCAGTGTGAAATACTATAGACCCTGACAAATTTCAGTAGTACTGACCAGCTTTCTCTAAAAAAAAAGTGTATTAGTTTCCCTAGTTTAGACATTTGAAACATCACCGTTACAAAACACTTCAACATGACTTCCATTTAAAAATCTCCTAGACCTCATTAAGATCACATTCTTTGTTTCTGGCTATGAAGACAACTTGAATAAAGCTGAGACTCCTCATTATAAAATATTCTGCAACATGATTTAAAACAAAGCATGAAAAACTATCTATAAAAGCAACTTCCCTCATGGATATGACTGACAACCAAGATGGAAGCGTTTCTTGTTGTCAATAACAACTTCCAGTAGTGATGAAGATGGCCCATTATAAATGGAAGAGCATTCCCCACATTAAAAAAAAAATCAATACTTTATATGAAAAATAGCACTGGAATTATTTAAAGCAATTTTTATGTTTATGTCCTTCTTGTCCAAAGTTGGAAAATTAATCTTTTTTTTAGTTATGATGTGTTTACTATAAAAACATTTGTCACTATTCTTCATTGAGAGATAAAATGCTGGAAATACGCAGTGCACTTATTGGATGATTTAACATGCTAGGGTCAGGCACTCTGAGACTTCACAGTAGCACAACAAGAACAGATATTGAAGATGCTCGAAATCCAGATTATGGCTTTCAGAAGACATGGTGTATTGTTCACCCAGGTTGAAAGCAGATGTGTGTTTATGTACTTTAATCTTGGCTCAGATGTGAGCTACCGTGTTAACAATTTTGTTGCCCAGGCTGCCCTGGCTTGGGATTTAAATAAAAACAAATTACAGGTCTTAACAGTGATAGATGGACTTCTCTTACATTTGTGTAGAGTATTTTTGCCTTAAGATTAAAGGCTTATGCATTTATCTGCATAAACTAACCCCAGGAGTAGGGTACTGCTGACATTTTCCAAGAAAAATGAATATCCTAACTTATTCCAAAGAGAAGACTTGGTATTTGTATGGCCAGAGTGACCTTTGCAAGTGCCCTTTCAGATTAGGTGCACTACATGGAAAATTGTGCTCTTACAGTACTCCATAAATCATACCTACCAATTTTCTTTAAAGGGGTATGTAAATATCAGTGTACCAGGTGGGTAAACAACACTAACCTCGTACAAATGGCTTGAAAATTGAAGAAAAGCACCTTATTTTGCTGCTGAAATTGCTTTTGAAGCCCAGCATTGTGGCTTGGGTTGTAGAATGCATGAAATGATTTGTGCACTGGGAATAGAAAATGGGTTGATGATAACCACACTCGACACAGTTCCTATGTTTCTGAGTTCTTTCGATGATCAAAGATATCATTGCTGTATATTACTTTTCTTTGCAGATCCCAAACGCATGTGAATTTCAAGTGACATACACATTATCTGCATGTTTCCAAAATGGACAGACAGCTTTTTAGTTTGTATTTCTCATTTGAGCTCGTTAACGTTTCTGGTCCAGTTTAGTCTGAGTCTCCTTGCAATAGCTAAGTATCATTTCCATTTAATAAAAACAAAGCAGAGAAGTTCATGTGCTAAAGAAGAAAAAAATATGAAGTTGCAGCCTTTGAAACTGTCAAAAGTGTTATTTGAATAAGAACTCACTATGAAAGTGGGAAGATGTGTTAATTGTTGCTAAGCTATAACAGATAATAGAAAAGATTCTGAATCAAGAAAAAAGCTCTGGTTTTAGACACATCAGTAGGGTAGCGTAGAAGCCACGGATATCAAAGCACCTTGGTGAAACTCTAAGAACCAACTTCAGCTGCGATCCACACAGGATGATTCCAGATTGACTTTTAGCATTTGTAACTTCTATTAATTCTGAAGGTCTCATTTATAGAAATGTGTTGGTTTTATTGTGTTGCTTATCCCACAATATTCCAGAGGCTTTAGCATAAACAGCTGTACAAAATGTTCGTAACTCATTTTGTAATGGAGATTGGAAAAGCAGAATTTACAGCATTCTGAGCTAAAATCTATAATCCCAGCTTTACCTTTAAGTACCTGAAGAGACCAAATGCAACCATGTGATTTATTGAAGTATTGCCTTGATGACTAGGAACAAGAGTTTATGTAAAGCTAAAGATGTGACTTATATTCCAAGCATTTCTCTGTCCTAGGATCCAAGAATGTAGGAAGACAAAGTATCAACCTGCTATCAGTCATCCTGAATAATTTTCTAGTTATTTTTTAGGCCAAATTCACCTGTGTCAATAAAATTATTTAGGATTGTTTTTTGGCGTGGCAAATGGGAACAGCAGGAATGTACAAATTACATTTCCAGAAATGTCCAGTCATTTTGGCCTTATTATTACTATAGAGATGGAGTGACTTCTAGAAGTCCTGGGCTCACTCAGCTTCAGTTGCATTTATTGATGCTCAAACCCTCTGAGGGCCAGGCTGCATGTGTCAGCATGGGTCCCAAAACCCAGACCAGCTCCTTGATAATTCTGAAATACGGCCCTTAATGGTGTGATCGCAGTCATATTATAAGTAGTAGAAGCTGGGAGCAGAAACAGGATGTACGTTTCTCCTTCTTGCCCGCTGCATGATGTTGAAATAAACAGATGAAAATTGTAATCAGCCATTTGGAAAGATGAAGTGTGAGTAAAGAATAAAAGCCATAATCCATTTTTAGCATATGCTTAAGAAGGTGCCTTAGAGTTATATGTATATCCACATTTCCAGTGTCCTCCTTCAAAATCCTTAAATCAGCTCAGCTCAGAGTGCCTTTAGGGCAGAAGACAGAAGACAGAATTGCTCACAGGAAAGTATTTGAAGCATTTCTGAAAATAGATTTATTTTTCACAAGGGGAAATAAACCAAACAACAGAGGGATATCATCTACCTCCTAAAGAAAAAGAACACTGGAGGGAGAAAAGTGCTGCAAATGCTGTAAAACCAAGCTTGAAGCGTTTCTGGTAAATTCGTTCTCACTGAGAAGGGAAAAGAAATCACGGAGGGGGTGAGGGTAGTGTCTGAGGATATCCCCAGCTCACAGACCTCTGAAAAAAAACAGTATCTACCTCCCAGAGGTGCCTCCCTGCCAGCAGCAGATCACTCGGTCATGTTACCGCTGGTCCGCCCAACAACTTCTTCGGTGCAACAAGTTTAAAGAGGAAATCCAACAGCAAATCCAACGTGTTTAAGGCAAGATTTAAAAGCAGCTTGAAACACTCATAACATTTCAAGTCACAAAAGGCCACACAAACACCCTAGAGATACAAACTGCCTTGCTGGGAACGTGCCACGTGTTTATCAGCTGTTCTCATTTCCTCACAGCCTCTGACTTGATGTGCTCAGCACTCTGAACTTCCAAGAGCTTGTAGTTAGTTTGGAGAAACAGTGATACTGAATTTCTGCTCTCTGTAGCCAATATCTGAAGGATATTTGCTTCCTGCTGCTATTCTAGTGGTTTTTTTCCCTATTGCTCTTCATGTTTTGCATTAGAAGGGGTTAAAATTGCTCTGAGAAGAAATTACAGTGTCACTAATGCACTGCATGGCAAAACTTCGGGACAAATTGTGTTGTTTCGGGGTTAACAGACAGAGGAGTTGCCAGAAGTTAGGTCCTCCACTCCATCTGGAATATAAGGATGTAGAATTTCTTTCATTTAAGATTAAATCAGAGACAAACATATTTCAGCAAGGGACAGCAGAGCCCTATTTTGTTATGATAAAATATGTGATCCATTTAAAGAAAGTATTTAATCCTCAGAACCTTTCTTAATGGAAATCTCAGTTCTCATCTATGTTTTGTACTGATACTGATTTAAGACAAGACCAGGAATAATTAAATTCAATACAGAGAGTCATATTGGTATCTGGAAACTTGCACCATTTCATCTAGCTCAAAAAGGCCTCGTTAGAACAGCAAAGTGAATTACCCTTGACATTAGGAGTCAGGAGGAAACACCTGAGAAATCTGCATATTGTAGGAAAAAGAACAGTTTCTGTTTTTTTTCAGAAATACCTATGTGAGTTAGGTAGTACACTGATGTTTGTATTCCTGAGCAACTGAGACATTTTTGAAAATTCCCACCTTTTACAATTATGTTAAGGGAGCAATTTTCAAAGGAGCCTGTGGATTTTACGGAGATGTGTTCAGTTATTGGTAGAATTAGATTTACTCACAAGTTGTTGAGAGTTCAATGTGGTTACTCTGAGGTATAAAAAATAAGCAAGTATGCGCAGGTTTGTAGGCTCAAGGCTGAAAACAATGCAGGACTCGGAGGCAAGCAGAATACGGATATTTTCAAGGTGCCTTCTTCATGTTAGAAATATTTTTTGAAGGCAGCACAATGTTGCATACAGCATAATGTTGGAGAGGCTATGGAAAACATGTTATTTTCTCCAGTGGGGACTGGAAATCAATATCACGTTATTATTAGTTATCCATTTAAATAATCTCTGAGCTTAAGAGGAGCTGCATCGTGCCAAGTTTACAAACTTACTCTATCTCCAGTCTCCCCAGCTCCCAATATTTAAGGTCTCATTCATTATCCTGAGGCTTAATCCAGTTCCCAGAAAAGTCATGGATTTCACCATTCCACAAGAATGCAACTGCAGCCTTCGTCTGGCTTTCACAAAATCACCAATTAAAAAAGAATGTCCACTGGCAAAAATACTGTCCTAAAATGTCTGTTCTGCAAATACCTTGGTAAGATACAGCTCATTTTCTGTTTATTGAAACCTGAAAACTTCACATGACCTTGCATCTAGTTGCACAACAGGAAAGAAAAAAAAAAAGAATTGTATTTGACAGGCACTGCTAATAATGAAAATGTTTTTAAATGTAAGCTCTAGCTGTGTACCGATCACTGCCTAATCAGGGTTATGCTTTTCAAATTATATTGTGTCTTCTTTCACCTCCTGCCTGTTATGTGAAATAAAAAGAGAAGTGCTTAGGCAAATCCTTGATCTGTTCACATATATTTTTAATATTAATATGTCAGAGCAGTGGCAATAATGATATTAGGCAAATGACGGAATTCTCCCCCCAGCTGGACATGTTAATTGAGAAGCCAAATTTTAGAGGCAAAGTTCACGTCTGTGCAGATGGCAGGACAATGCCGGATGGCAGGCCTAGGTCAGTGTCAATCCCAAACCCGACTTTAATGGCTCACTTCTCTGCTTTTTCAACGTCAGCTGCTCCCTGTGGGGTGTAGAAGTTGGGGAAGTCTGTCTCTGCGGTTTTTTTCTGCCCTTGACTCTGGTGCACCAATTTCATGCAGAGAAGATGCCCCTACGCCTGACAATAAAAAAAGAGGAATTAGTGCTTAGAAGCTCGAATGAGAGAGATGGATCCGATGTTGCCTTTAGAGCTGACGTAGCTGCGTTAAAACCAACACCATGCTCTCGCTCTGGCAGGGCTTCGTCCAGAGTTCACTAACATCAAGGGGAACATATTCCCCATTAAAATCCAGTCACCTGACATTTCCTTAGTATAATAATATTTTTTCAGAGTTTTGGGGGGGGATTGCGGTGGAGTTATTGTCTTTATTTGCACTTATACTGAGGCCACTTAATATTTTGGTCAGATTGGTCAGATTTTAGGATGCTTTATTCTGCTGCAAGCGTATAAAGGTGTTTGGCCCTTTGTCAAAAGGCCCTGAATAATGTTCATATTTACAGAAGTATTACATTATATTATCTCCTTTAATGTGATCTGTGAATGAAAATCTCTAGTTGTATACCTATACATTTAGAGAGATATATAGCTATACAGCGTCACAAAAAGACTTCAACAGTTTCAGTTTCCTAAGAGATATAATTATTTATTATCTCTAATTAAAATGCAGAGCTTGGCTTTCTGCATAAGACTAGATGAAAAGCCTTTTTAATGAAAAGAGCAACTATGAGCTCTAAATTTCTTTATGGAAGAGATAACTTATGTAATCACTGGTAACCTTTTTCAAGAATATTATCTCACTATTTATAAAACAATACCTTCTTTACTTTAGAAATTCCCATTTACATATGAAAAAGAGCTTTATTTATTGATGCCTTTGACTGATGTGCATTCCTCTTTCAGGAATACCCTCTTTCTCCAGTCTTACATATGCTGGAGCACCTACTTTCCTTTTAACATTACCTGCAGTGATATTTTGAAACAATTCTCTCATTGAATTATCAATAAGAACAAAATTAGTTTGTTCTTCAAATAAAATCACGTTGTATTTTTTGTTTTGTAATGTTATATCTGAAATGTTTTCCAGTCTTATAGGTAAAAGAATGCAACATTTAAACACGAAGAGCAGGTATGAAGAAAGGCAAAAACATTTTTATTTTCCTTTCTTATTGTAAGAAAACCTTTCTTTAACACGTCCCCCACCACACACACATGAATTTTCTGGTTTTATAAATTTAACTGCTTTATGCATCAGGATGATATATGCAACAAAGCACTGAAAGTACATGCCAGTCAAACTTGCCCACATCTACATTAAAAGTGAGTAATAAACTCATATATTAATATGACTTCTTTAATTTTTATATTGAAATATTCTCCCTTTTATTGCTAATCAAAGAGGAATTTCTATCTTTTATGGAAAAAATGCTAAAATATTTGAAAGCTTTATGGACTAGTATTTTTCTAATATTTGTGTAACTTCCATCATACCTGCTATTCAAATCTGATCCATCTTAAGCATTGCAAACATAATTTTCTGCTAAACATACAGCAAAAAAAGTGAACTAGTTTTGTATTAATAAAATACAAATATACAGTATATCATAGTACAGATTGATGTGGGGCCAAATATCTTATGGATATTTCACATCCAAATAAGGTTTGATTCAAAGGTCACTGTAGTCAAAGGAAAGACTTCCACTGATTCCAATGGGCTTGCAGTCAAGCTCTCAATTATGTGTATTTTTTCATGAAATGGAAAAATTCATCATCTGTGGAATTGCCTGGTATGACTGAGGGCAGCAAATGAGTTCAATGATGCTGCATTTGTGTAAATCTGTGTAAAGTTTGACCTTGTATACTGACAGATAGGAAAGGAGGTAGGCAATATGTTTAACTAAACATCTCTGTTGTGCAGTAATCATCTGGTCTTCTGTTTCACTAATTAATGGATGTGTAAATCGAGAGTATTCAAATAAACATCATTTTAAAATCCATTTACTCTTTACAGTCCTTGCTTTGTAACTTTTTGCTGAATATTGATTATCTTTTAACTTACCTCCTCTCTCAAACCAATACCTCACTGTAAGTAATTCCATCTCTTTACTCCAGAAAAGAAGCCACCAATTTTGCTTAAGGACATACCACCAGTCAGTGCAGATTTTATGCAACAGACTCCCAGTTATCTGACTAACGTTTTTCTGGACCTCCCGTAAAGCTTCTGCAGGCCTCTGGGCATGAATACCTATGTATAAGCAAAGTACAGTTGTTTTCAAGTATATATGTGCATGTACTCCGTGACATTATCTAGCCAATTGTACCAGGTTTAATCTTGCAACTAATTGAGTCAGGGAATGGAAAATAATAATCTATGTAAATCAGTTTAATTTTGGACAGTCAATTTGAATAACACTGTACACAGGAAACAGTATGTATTGATCAAACAAACATTTAGTACTGTATTACAGGCAGCAGATGGGTTTATATTAAGTTGCCTTTAATTTCATTCACAATATTGTTAGCTAAATTTTATTCTACTAATGAAAATATAACCATATATCTTCAGGAAGGACAACAAACATCCTGGAAAACAGATCACAATGTCAGAAGAGAGTCGTTCAAGTAACAGAAGATAAATACAGTTACCATTTAATTTTGAAAGTATTATTTAGATCAGGGATATTTTTATTTCTTCTTCATATGGTTCAAAAACATCTAAGTGCATATTCAAAATTAACAGGGGGGGAGGTTTTCAGTAGTCATTCTGCATACATGGGGGTAGGCAGGCCTCATACAACAGTCCGGCGGTCATTAAAAAGCTTCTAATGTTAGTGGGCTTTAGATTGGTACTAAAACTGCTTGGCTTTCAGACTGGGAAACACACAACTGATTCATATACTTGGACTTGTACATCTTCCAAAGGTTTTTATCCGATAGCATCCACTAACTCCAAGCAGCCTGACTTCAATTGTTCTTAATATTACAACCAAACCTAATCCAATTCATCTCATTTTCCTCTCCTATTAGCAGCACTAAAGGTTATATCCATTCCCTACAACAATAAACTATCTTCATAATTCTCTTTAAGGACAAGAGGTAAGAGATGGACTTTGCGTAGGGCCATGACACTTCCATTTGCAAATGCCCAGCTTACCGGTGCAGATTGTCTCCAGGAACAAACTGCATGAGAACATTGCTAGCTAGCACGTAGAGTCAGCTGTGAGTGAGCATGTGCTCATACCTGTGTTCACTTAAACTGAAGAAATCTCTATTTAGTAAATTGCGCTGGTCTGTTATGGGTCTGCTATTACAATTCAGATTCCACTATTTTTTGTGATTAAAGTCTTAAAAAAACTCACAGTCAATTTAGTTAGGAAGAATCCATATGCTAGAACTAGACAGGTCTGAGTTAATCTCAGATGATGCAGACTTGTAAAATCACACTACAAGAGCTGAAAAAGGAACAGACAATCCAAGAAAATCTGGGGAAATTCAGACCATTCTTTCCACTAGTAAATCAGATAACATTACACTGGCTTAATATTTGACAGCATCAGATATTTTTCAACCTTTTTTTTCTGTTCCAGTTACTCTTAGCAACTGTGTTGAACACTAATGCAGTTTGTGCATTATTACCAACGGGAAATCCCTGGCATCAAAGAATTAATTTTAGTCTTTGTCTTGCTTTAGTAGTAGGAAATAAATTTTACCTAGTCATTGTCCTAGTCAAGTCAAATGAAGAAACTATATCTGCTGACGAGCCACTATTATCACAGTGAAAGAGATTAGCATTGATTTACTGTAGGTAAGAGCTGTTGAAGGGTCTGTTCTGTACGTGCTTTGTAGCAGCATGATTATTTACTGTAAACCTACCCTCTGATTTTTTCCTTAGATTAGTATTGTTATTATTAAAGCTAATTCACGTGAAATTATGGTAGCTCTCCTGGTCTACAGTCCTTGGTCAGAGACCTAAGCAGGTGTTTGCTTAATAATTTGGTCAAAGATCAGTGAGTTAAAGGTTAGGGCATAGAGGGGAAGAATGGAGAGGTCAGAGCACTTGCAGGAGGGGTCTGAGACTTGATCTTCCTGAGTCTGGAACGGTCGAACCTCAAGGTCACCCATTAGTGATCTTGCTTTAACGGACGATGAGATGTCGACCATAAATTCACCATGCCAGCACCTTTAACCCTATTAATACTTCGACTACTGGAAATAAAAGCAAGGACCCAGAAGGAACCAGCCCATGGAGAATTATTCACAAAATGTCTATGAGATTAAATTTGTCTAATAAAGCTTACAACTCTCAGTACAGCTCTCCAAGGAAAAAACTTTCCTTTGTTTTACCCTTTTGTAGAGATTCGTTACGTTCTGTATGGAGATGGTAGATAAAAAAAGAGCCTTCACACACAACATGAATGCACGTGTAACGGTGTCTAAATAAACATAAACACGTATGGTACAATAGATTTTCTCAGATAATAGAATTAGAAATTAATGAAAGTAGAAACAAAACTGAACCATCTCCTGTTGCCAAGAACTGTACCTGTCCATGTAAGCGTAGTCAAAATTTTATAATGACCATCCAGAATTAGAAGCTAACACATAATGTGTAGTCACCTGCCTATACAAACAGACGTTTTCTCCTTCTTTGAGTGAACAACTATGTTTTGATGGTCAGGTATTTTCTTCTGTAGAAGTATGTGATGACCAAACTGTAACTCTCAATTGGGAAAAACGATACTGTGTACTTAGATGTTTCAGCTTGAAAAGTACTCCTTCCCTTCCACTCTCCAACTCCACTTCAAGGTGGATGAGTTTGTACTTGTTGAATCAATCCTGAGTTGCAGGGATTCAAATATTGTCAATATCTTAGAATGAAACAATTCAGCCTAGTTCAGAGTTTCAAACAATTTCAGATCAAAAATATGTGAAGTTACTGAGTATCACCATACACTGCAAATCATTTTGGGGCATCCCGCATCTCCGGACCCTGGGAGAGTCATCTTTTGCTGTGTCTGGGATCTTCTGGACTGCATGTGACCAGAATGAATTTATATTATTGATAGAAATTGTGCTATAGGCATGCATTGCACTCTTCAGAACAAATAGAGATTCTAGTTTATCTAGAAGAGATTACAATCCAGATTAAAACCCAAACAGTATATAGCAACTGTTCATCTACAGGAGCTACAAAGGGATAGCTCATGGAAGGGCTTCTCAGTGATTTGGGAAATCAAGGTATTTGGCCAGCAAAAGAAGTAACGTTAAAAATGTTTACTGCTATTATGATTCAGATGTCCATGGGACAATGAGACAAAGACAACAAACTCCTTCCGCAGACAGTTCCCAGGGACTCTTGGCAGCAGCTCCATCCATTGCAGGATGAGGACATAGGAACTCACAGGCATCAAAGTATCATGAAAGGGAGCAGAAAGGTAGGAGGGGTGAGGCATAAAGGAACCAGCCACTGGAGATAAATGAAGACATCACAGCAGAGTAAAAAGAGATAACAACAGACAGTTAGGTGCAGAGTGCTAATTGGGAGTCTGAACTGAATCGGTGGCCCCAGCCCAGCATTAATGAAATATTCATAGACGGCCGCACAACACACTGTCAGAAAAGGACAGGTTGCTTTACCTTTTAGTGAGGACAATTTTACCATATCACCGTCCCCTTGTTTTCCCTACCCTCACAGCTCTGAGACTGTAGGAAGGAAAGGCACGCAGTTGCTGTAAAGTGTGTTTTCTCCATGAAAATTTCATACTGGGTAGCTTGGCTCTCCAGGAATGAAAAAATTAGTTCTATCATCCATAGAGGCTGACCACACAGGAAAATGAGACATCCTGAAACTTCACAGATACCTTTATTTAATTTCTAGTAATCTTTTCTTTGACTTTTTGTAGATTTTAGTTTCTGCGTATTCCTACCTTATGAAACCTGTGCAAACATCTGAACAGAAAGAGGCTTTCATATGTGGGCAGGAGGGAGCATGGTGTTTCAACAGAAAAGTAACTGTCCTATTAATAAAAAATCATCGGTATTTCAAACTGAGAAACGAATCCTGGCAGAGGCTGTTATCTCTTACATGGTACAAAGTGCCCACAGTTCCCGCAAAGATCAACAGGTTCTGGGCTCCATCCAGAGCCCCTCAGAACTGAGCCCTTCATCCAGAATACTTGGCTTCAGTTCATATCACTTGAACTCACATTGTTCAGACGAGCTGAAATCTTTACATCAACGGTTTGCTCAATTGCACTGCACACGGTGTGTGCTGCTGTGTGCACCTGTTTGTTTTGATAGCAAGCACAATAGGATATTTTGTGGGTTGAAATCATCCATTGTAACAAAACAGTCTTTTTTAATTAAAAACAATTCTGGAAATGAAGACTCAATAAGAATATGTTAAAAAAAAGTCCTTTTATAATGATTCAAATGTAAAATGTGTCAAAATATTTTTAGAACCTCGCAAGTATGTTGGTGACAAAAAGTCAGTTTTCAGAGAGGAGTTCTGTTTTTAATGGGTATAAGCTTCTGTCTTTTAAATGATCTCTAAAGGATATTCTAAGTAAATTATGAAACTATTCTGTTTTAAAAATAAAGATAAAATATTTATTAAAGGGGAACTGTAAACTTACTGTGCTCCATGTTCTGCTTGTTAATTAGGAAGGAAATGCACTTTTAAAAAATCTGATCAGGAAATAACATTCCCAGTCTACTTAACCCATAAGGGTTAGTATCCATTTGCAGAAAGCCATATCTCAATACACTTCTGCATGCTGAGCTTTCATTAGTTTAAACAGGAATAACATACGCAAAGCCTAAGCTGTGAGACAGACTGACCATGCTCATCTTTAACCTGAAGTCTTGTACTCTAGGGGTTGTGTCTATAACTACCTGCAAGTAAACAGTATCTTTAGCCCCCCAGTCTTGCAGAGAATTCTACAATATATGAGGCCAAAACACAAAGTACTGTAATGATAATCATTAGAATCTTCTGAGAATAATTTAGTACATTTTGTTACACTGTAAATTTAAACATGAATTAACGTGGAAAAGAGATGAAGTTATTCACGTAGGATGGTGTTGCAGTAGGTCATCTCATCCTATTCGGTGACAGCAGAATAGTTCTTTGGACAGTGTTGTCTATAGAGAGCTCTTGAAATGGAAAACACCTTTACAGGCATGGACTGATGAGAAAGCATTACCGTCTAGATTATAAGCTAGACAAGAATAGTGATCTCAGAAATCTTTGAAATGACAGAGAGAAAATCTTCTAGTTTTCTTAATGGTTGCTACAGAGGTAGAACTAATCCAAGCTTGGAAAAGGACAGCTGAAGATGTTTAATAGTGCAGGGCAGCCACAGAAACTTCAATACCAGCTCTGTGTCAATCGCTAGGTGGATTCCCATCTCTGTAGGACAGAACTGTTGGCACAACGTAACCTCCCGCTCCATCAGGGAAAGCGGGTTAGCTGTAAACTGTGATAGGTGTTGTTCTATGGATTTGTTGCTTTCTTTGGCGTAGAAGAGACCATTCTTCCAGAAATCAGTTCTCTGCCCAGCACAAAAGCTTTGTCCTTTTGCCCCCTTTGCATGTGGAGAGAGGGGACGCTAACATGGTAAAATTCTCTCCCAGGCAGGAGGCCAGAACGTGGCCTGTGTACTATTAAGCCCTCAAAACAGGGTTTAAGTGGGACTTAAGTGGTGCCTGAGCCTTTTGTTGGCTTTCTGCCCAGAAGTGAACTTTACCCACAGAGAATATTACACGTTGTCCATGCATTGTCTACCATATATGGGTGCAATGTAATTCCCCTTTGTCACCCTGACAAAATGCCCAGCATTGCTTAAAGTGAGTTGTTCTAAATGGTCCAGAGTAAATGATGTCTGGTGCACACAATACAACCAAGCAAAGTACTACCAACACAAGAAGAAAGTATGTCTTTATGGTGAAGGAAATGGAATTTTCTCAGGACTGCCATCCCAACATAATGAACAGCACGGGCCCTTATCGTAGAAAGATGTGGTTTCTGACATTTACTTGTATGAAACTGCATATGATTTTTCTGCAGGTCTTTGTTTTTCACTTACAAACTAAGAAGATTCTCATATTATTATGCTTATGTAGCATCCTTCATATTAAAATGTAGCTTGAAGTATCCCCACATTATTCAGTGTGCTTAATTTTAGGCATAGGAGTAGCCTTTCAGATTCAATAGAATTGCATGGGCAGCAGAAATAAATAAAAACATAGTGTATGTCTTTAAAGGAGCAAGGCCCGAAGTTGTACTTGCATTCCTGAAGTTGAAGCTTTTCCCCTTTTTAATTTTATTTCTATTTCTATGGGTTTTTTTCTTTTGTGCTGGAGCTGTCTCTTTCCTGATTGACTAATTTTCCTTTGAGAGTTGTTTAGATAGGTTACTAAGAAGGTTAGAAAAGACAAGAAACAAAGGTTTAATGACTTGCAAAAATATGCACAATACAAGAGCAATACACACATCCTGGACATTTCCCAGCCTGATACAGTCTTAGCTGGAAAAAGGATGATGGGAGGGAAGGAGAACTGGGAACAGAAACATGATATGTGCTGGGAGGAATAATAAATCATAATTTGCTATTGTAAATTCTACTGGCAGCTCTTAAAAGTGACCACAAGTAGTCTCTCTGATATATAGTGAAAGGATCTAGAACTGCTGACACATTTGTATATACCAAACTGATTAACACTTTATATAACATAGATGATTATTAGGGGCTTTGAATTTGAGTTCCTACATTGCTCTTCGAAGCAAGCAGCTGTATTTTTTTTTCTGATGATACTTTCTGTAAACGGCATGTGGAACCTGATGATGATCATTCATTTTTATTTAGTTAGCAGACGGCTTCTAGCAGCAATCCCTTAAAAGTTTCCACATTTATAAAATATGAAGTGGCTGACCTAAGTTAAACCAATTAGTAACTTTCCTTTATCATTTTTCCAGGTGCTTTCTTCATTAGGAGATATCAATCAACCGCAGGGCAGTAAACATGCTAGTTCTGGTATTTGTGGAATGCTTGGATCATCAATTGAAGTACATGCAGTTCAAATCTGAGATATTAGCAGTTCAAAAATCCGTTAAGATATCAGATGAGTTGTTATAATACCCATATTGAAAAGTGTCGCATGGAATCAGTGTGTGACACCTTGGAACTGAATGAAAATATTTCCTGTTACTGCAGTGTTCACACAAAAAATCTAGATTGCGTTCAGTGGGCAAGATAAAATGCTTTCACCAGGAAAATGTTCCCTTTTAGTAATACCATCATTCCTTAGAAATTCTCAGTTTCTTCAGCTGTTCTGTATCTCCAGATACAGAAGGTAGAGAAAATGCTTCAGGATGAAAGTATTCATGCACAATACAACAGAAAAGTGATTCATCTATTTGTTAAAAACAGACAACCATTCTACCTTGTTTCTACAACCAGGATCTTTCAAGCAGATATCAGTTTTAGTTTCAAAAAAACAAAGACACAGTATTTGGAATAATGGACATGACTCAGGCTTCTACCCACTCTAAATTAGTAACACGAGGTGTGGTTCTATCGGTATTTCTGCATAGCCTTATCACATACCTTTATAGTCTGAAAATTTCAGCTGTCTTTCCAATTACACTGGAGTGGAATGCAGTTGCTAGATTTTATATGAAGTAAAAAAGAAAATATTCTGTGTATTTTCTGAATAGAGGAATATTAGAAGAGAACAAAATCCTGATTCTGTAAATCTACACGATCAGGTAAAGCTTCAACTCGTATGAGGAGGATCTTGGCAGGATCAGGCCAACCGTTCACCAGAAATGTTGATGTAATAAATCTGCTCTTTGGAAAAAGGCCGGTTAAAATGATAAATGTCAAATATTAGTAGTTCTTTTTAAAAAGGCATCTCCCCTGACACTTCACCCTCATCCTTTGCTCTCCCCTCCACAGATGGCAACGAGGCGCACAGTAAAAGAAATGAAGATGAGAGTGTGTTGACAGGAGCATGGACACTCCAGTTTTCATCCCTGCAGACAACAGAAATGACATCACGTCTCCTCAAACTGACACATTAATAAATTTAGTATCACCTGAACTTTTCTGGAAAAGAGAACCTTTTGCACCAGCAAGTTATCTGGTGTCAGTAATAATAGGATTCTGTATCATATTCTGCTCCATATATGATGGCAGAATTACCTTTTGGGCCCTAACAAGTTGACAGGGGTTCATTTTGCTTCCTCTCTTAATGACATCTTCTTTGCAGGTGAACTGCAGATGTAATGACTTCCTCTTTTGCTTCTGAGTACTCCTGAAATGTCATCATGACCCAAGACATCTCAATCTGGCTTAATGCAAACGGGAAGCAAAGGGTTTTTAAAGGTGAAACTGATCTTGCTAATGAAGAAGTATCACTCTTCATCTGGACAGGGAGCACAAAGCTTGTTAGATCGAGCTAGGTGAATGTCACAGGTTAGAGTTCAAGCATAACACAGAACTGTGACTAAAGATGTTATCTTCTATTTGTGTAGAGATGCACAATCAAAACAAAGTCATAGAAGTTTATATCTAAGTATTTTGAAACGACCCAGCAAGTTGTGAAATAAAGCATTGCTGGAGAGGTCAGCATTTTAAGGACCTTAATCATGAAAAGTTCAAACATTTTAAAAAAGACAGCAATAAAAATGTAAGAATGGGCTTAAAAAAAAAGAAGGAATAAATAGTAAAGGAAGGATATTGGATGCTAGGGTAGCCCATCCATTGATCCAAGCTGAAGAATTAATGGAAAAGTATCCGATTTTTAAGTTTAGCTACAGCATTTCAGATGGCAAAATTTATTTGCCACTGTGGTGGATTATTCCCAAAGTATATACATATATATTTTTAATGCAGAAGAGAGCCAAGCAGCAGGTTCAAGGAACGCGAGGGCTGTTTTTCAGTGCAAGTGGAGAGCAGCTTGCCCTTCAGACATACAGAGAGTTCCCTGAAGTCGTCGGAATCTTCTGGGGAAAAAAAAACAAAAACCAAAACCATATACAAGTGCCGAAGACATTCAGATGACCCTTGCTGGCTGACAGCAGGCCCCCCTGCACTGCCTGCTCATCAGAACTTTGGCAGGAACTGGCAGTCCTCTCGTTGCGGAGGCTGACCAGCTGTGGCAAGTGTTACCTAGCGAAGCCTTCGCTGACTGCGTAGAAATGGCACTGGTAGCAAAATTTAGCTCGTCTCTTTGTAGCTGTTTCTTACATGTTTAATTCATTTAAGAGTGTTTTGTTGATGGTGCGGGTCCTGGTGATTGCTGTTGAAAGCAGCCCCCTGTCTGCGGGATTGCAGGATGTCTCAGATGGACATGTCGTGTGAATGGGCCCAGACGGAGGCTAGCGCAGAAAGTGTTCAATGATTCACCCAGAGAAAATAAAAAACAAAAGCCTACTGGATTCAAACGCTTGTCTGATTCAGGGAACATTTTAAAAACACCACATGAATATTTGAAGTGCCAAAAGTAAAATGGAGATTTGAAAATAAAGGATCAGGTTTTCGAAGGAGTGTTTGCACCACCCATGCGATCTTCCTCTCTGCTTGATAAAAATCTATTCTTTTTAACATGAAAGTATATTTGAGATGGTCTGATTTAAGTTTTTGAGCAGTTTTGTCACAGAAAAATCAGAATGTGTTTGCAATATATTTTGTTTTAGACCCACTGACGTATAAGAGTTTTTCCTTATTTGCCCTTGTTTTCCCAAAGATGCTTAGTGGAATTTAATAATATGGAATATAAAACCAAATAGGAGGGGATCTAAAAAGAAGATTGTTTGTTTTTAAAAACACTGTCTGTGACTGAATATGACAAGCCCAGTCCCTGACGAGATTCCATAAATATCCTTAGACAGAAGATGCTACATAAATTAAACTACATCACAGTAAATTTTACCCAAAACCGCAAAGTCAGCATTTACATTAAAAATAAAATATTCATTGTGTATCAGATCTTAATACCAAAGGATGCAGATGAACAAGATGGAACAACTAGAGTTTGTACTCCATAGCAGTGGGTCAACTTTGCAAAAACCGTTCAGCAGAGTTCCCTAGAGGTCACCAGAAGAAAAAAAAAAAAGGCAGAGGTGAAAGAACAGCGCGTTCAAGAATCAAAACTCTGTTACAGAGACCAGAAATCTGCTCGTTGGCTTCTCCGTGCCATCTAGATAAGAAATGGCTTAAAATATATGAGAACCTCATATGAGCACTGCAGTTCCTTGTTACACGACTGGAAACAAAGAATGGCTTTTATGCAACAGTGAAAACTTCCAGGCCATACATCATGCGGTGGATTGATGCTAAGATTGTTTGCTGGAGAACAGCCTTTATTCATTTTAAATCAATGCGTGCCATAGAACAGGGGATAAACTTGCATGTCGAACTCTAAAGTTGCTATTTAGGTCGCTTTACCAAAAAAAGGTGGCTGAATACAAGATTTCATTATCTAATACCCGATATAGCCCAGAAAATACAGTACCTTCTTTCTCGCATGTCTGAGGTAGAGAAATTGGCTAATGAGTTTAATCCACTTACCTTGAAAGAAAAAGTATTTGCAAATAAGTTGAAATGAATTTTCAATTAAAAAATTTATGAGTCACGGCCTCTGTGTTATTTTAGGAAAAACAAGCAATTACACTTAGTTCTAACAGGTGGAATAATGACTTTTTCACCTGTCAACTGACAGCTTAAAATTCCCACACATGTAGACCATTTCTGTTTCATCTTTCCTTTGAATTTCAGCTGCTTTGCTTTTCAATGCCTGTGCTTTGCTGGTGTCTCCTTTGTGTCTGAAACTCTCACACTGAGTTCCGCCTCTTTGGTGCTGGGCTTTCTTTTCACAGTGACATTTCAACATAAACAGTCAATATTCATTACCTCAAAGGAGACTTCCCTCCTATTGCTGACCAATTAAATACCAGCTGAGTTAGGCAGACAAAGGTAAAGAAGCTGTAACACAAGGCTAGCTTGGAGTATATTTCTTCTTCCCTTAACAGAAAAAAAATGTCTTCAAAACAAAGAATTGCCGATATTGGGAAAATCCAAAGCAGAGCAAAACAATTTCTTCAGAAGTTATGCTCCTCCTTTTTATCTTGCATGATCCTTTCCTAGTCTTGTTTGGTCTGTAGACAGGAACAGAGAAGATGCATATGTATCACAGGGACAAAGGCAGATCACAGGTATTTGTCTACAATCCCAACTTTGATGAAATAACAAGGATGTAGCAAAAAATAGCATCTAATGTTTGATGCCAAGAGAAAGGGCTTTTCCGTTTTCATTTCTGAGATGTGAAGAAGGTTCAGATGTGGTTTGATTGTTATTGTATTACATACAGTTCAGCAAAGACTGCTTCTTTTCGTATTATGTAAGGTTCAGCCCTGAGAAGGAATATGCCCACCTAAATAGATCATGAGCAGGGGTGACAAGGTACACTAAACTCAGGGCTGATGAGAACAGCCTGCTGACAGACCGCCTGGAGGCTGATGAACCACCTTCTCTTCCACGGAGTGGGAGGATATGGGCATCGGTATCGTTCACTGTCTCCAAACCATAGGCACAGCCTTTAGGGGAAGGGATCGTCCTACCCATGGCAATGCGATTCAAGCATTCCCATAGTTTCACCTGCAAAGTGCGGGAGCACTGAATCATAAAAATGCCTAGCTGGAAAGGACTCGGAGTGATCATCTATACTGCATACCTGCCTCAAGGCAGGATCAGATTGCCTGAACTATTCCTGACACCTTTGTCTGACCTCTTCTTAAAAACCTCCAGCAGCAGAGACTCTACACCTCCCATAGCAATCCATGCCAGTGCTTGATTGTGCCTACAAGTCATTACGTTCTGCTTACTGTCCAAACTGGATCCTTTTCGCTGTGATTTAAACCTACACAAACTCAAATTTGCACATACCCAGATGGAATCCAGAGAGAAGACCAGTGGTGTATTGGCCCATAATATTTTTCAAAGACTTTCAGCATATGCGATAGGTGACGGGTAATGAGGATGTTCAGAGAACAATTTAAAAAAATACAGTAATAATTTAGAATCTGGAACAATGCAGAAACATAATTATTTGTCTTAAGAAAAGTATTAGTAGAATAACCTAGCAAAGAGAATGAAACAGTTTGGGATATGAGGGTACAAAGATCAGCGGCAAATGTGATGCTAACCAAAATGAGTCTGAAATCAAAGGACTTAATGATTGCTCAGTACAAGATCAGGCTGAATTGTCACAGTCTGAAATGGCGTGTTTAATGATATGAAATAGTTCTTGCATTTTGACAGGCATGTAGAAGGATTTTTTTTTCCTTCTCGTAAAATAGAGGGAGATTTCTATAACACAAAAGGGCCCAATCCCACAGTCTGCCCTCAGTGGGAGATTTGCTTAACCAAGAAATGCAATGTCAGGCTCTCTCAGAGCGTAAAAACAATACAAAGAATTTGTGTAGATGCTGTATGTGAAGGTAAGAGCTTGAGTATCTGAAAGCATCCAGATGATTTTTACTTAAATGGATGTGACATTGCCAAGAAAGAAACTTTATCCTCAGGAGAGATCTTTATTAGCCAGGGTACTTAACCCTAAAGATGAGGAGAATTTAATAATCACAGGCTTGTTTTCTCCTTCTTTCTTTCATTTGTGCAACCAGCAGCTAGAGGGCACAAAAGAATGCTTTTACCTTATGATCTATCATATAAAAGAGCTCTACAAACTGAATAAACAAAAAAGAAATCAGTGCTAATATCACAGTATATTACATATTTTGTTTAGAATCTTAATCTGTATTCTCTTTTGCAAGAAGCAGTAGCAATTCAGAGGGACAAAGGCATGACGACGCAAGAGACAAATCAAAGACCTTGATCCCACTAAGAATATGTATTTAAACCTCAGAACATAACAGCTAAATAGCAACCTCAGAACATAACAGGTATTTCACACCGCATACGCTCGCCGTGAATATGGTCATCATTACTTGCCTTAACTGTTCTGCAAAGCTCTTTGTTTAAAACTAATATAAACACGTATTTAACCTCCTTCATTCTTACATCTTAAATATTAATGCTGGCTGTGATTCTGCATTAATAACAGCTATTATTTTTGCATTAATAAGGGGCTTACAAGAATAAACATGGAAGTCATAGTGCAGCCTTCCTGTCAATTAAAAAGAGAGTCAGTTGTAGTTGCAGAGTGCTTTATCTTATCGTTTCACTCAGGACATTCCCAGGTTCAGGGATCTGATCTGAACAGCTCCAGTGATAATAAACATGTAAGTACAGAGAAAGCCATCATGGCAAGAAAGCCACAAAGGAGGTTATCAGTAGTTGCCAATTTTGGAATCCCTCACTTTGGAAAGAGTGTTATCACCAGAAGTGTGGTCATTTACTTGGACAGTGTGAGCATAGAGCTGGACATTTTTTCCACCAGAAATCCCAGTAACCCCAGGAGGGGTCACATCTGTTGCTGTACCATAAAATGGGGTGGACCTTAATAGCAACGTGTCTATTTGCATGTGTGCATATATATACATATAGTTAAAAAGCAAAGCAAAACAAAGACCCTTTCCCTTCACCCCTAATGAACTGCACCAACCCCTTAGGCTGAAATGACTTGGATCCGGATAGAGTTCCATTTGCCAAATTGTAAATTGCCTACATTTATTTTGGGAGTGCACTAAACAGAGTGCTAATTGCCTTGTTTAGCACTTTCCCTTCTTTCATTTGCACTGGTGTAAAATCTTAGTAAATTAACTCAGGATTTTATTATGTAGGTAGCATTTGAACAACTGAATCAGTGAGAAAGCAGCATCAAAGGACTGATAAAAGAGGAGTTGACTCTACCCAGAATGCCATTTATATGTCCCTTGAATTAAAAAGGATGAAATTAACTTTTAATCCTTTTGCTTTTCATATAGCTGATCTTAACATAACATGTATTACTCAGTCATTTTATTCGCATTTACTCATTTTAAAATGTTAATAACTGTGGTTGCGAGCTTACTGTATGGGAATGTGCAGTTGCTTGTATTCATATACATAAGTGTGTAGGATTCCTCAGTAATTTTTTTGAACTGCAGCCAAACACAGACTTGAGGCTTCTGTTTATTGTCAAAGAGAACACCCTGAAGAGCAATTCCCATCTAACTGTTCAGTGGGCTATGCAAAATTAGCTGGTGGTCTCACACTCGTTCACAGCGCCAACGGTATCTTATTTTTACATAAAGTCCAAGGAGAAAATGGGGGGGGGAATGGGAAACGATCACTGTATTCTCACCTCTACAGTAATCATCTTTCACACAAGGAAATGAGAAATATTGGGAACAAATTCAATGACATTATGTATAAATAAGGTGTTTTAGATTGAAATCTTGCACCAGCAAAATTTCCCCTTCAAAGCCGGAGGCTGAGGATTTCAACGTGGTAGCACTACTGCCTGTGAACACAACTTTGTTACACGAAGACGCAGACTGAAGACCACAGAGTCAGAGCTTAGGAGGCCTGGGTTCTGTTCTGAACCTGTCTGCTGCACAATTGCTATGTGGTCTTCATGACGGATTTCAGCAGTGAGGAAGTACTTGGGGGGTTCTACTGAGAGAACTTTAATTTTCATAAGTTCAGAAAAGCCAGAACTTTTATCTTCAAATGCAGCCAAGAGCCTCATAGGTACAAAAATGATAGATAAAAGCCTGCTTGTTGCTGTCAATAAAACACTGTGCTTGCCAAAATTTGTTTTACTCTCTTCTCCTTTCAGTTTACCATCCTTTCAAATAATGTATTTGCATACACGAGGAGCTCAGAATCATAAAAAATATAAAAATTTATTTACTAAAGTTAGAACAAATTTAAGAAACTATTAAAAAGCAGTAAGAAGTGTTTTCTTAGTTTTTGATAGATTTTTTTGAAGGCTACGTTGCTGATTATTTTGCTCTCGGTACTTCTGACTGTAATGGGAATAAGAAACACAAACCAACTTAGTATCAAAAGTCAGCGAGTCCTGAATCCTTAGCTTCGTACACACCTGTGAGTAAATAACACATTATACAATTATTTGCAAATAATACCCAAACTTCTATACCTTAAGATCCCTTACAAAAGAGAAAAAAGGGATTGCTCTACAAAGCAGCTTTTTTAGTGGTTTTTTTTTAGTTCAGTTTCCAGACCAGCATGGTCTGGGAGGGTTCCAGATGCGTATCTTAACTTTTGGATGCTTCTCCCAACTGAACCGCCAAGCCACTTGATGTAAGTCTATTATTATTTAACACCTGGCTGCACTACTGTTAAGTGCAGTGTGAATAAGGTATGATTTAGTGTGTGCTATCTACTATTTACCAACAAAACAAAAGAAATGTTTTCTAATGATTTTTTTAAATCAATTTATAATAAAGGTTCAGAACCTACTCATTGCATTAAGGAGTAAAGGTAAGGTAAAGTAAGCCGTGCCATATGTTTCTATGACAGTATGTGCAGGCACACTATTTGGGACCACATCTTCTTGTTACAAGAGTTAGTGAGTAGGAAAGAAGTAGGTTATAAATTTATTTCTATCTGTACAAGAATATCATGGTTAATGAGAATGTGATATCCCTGTTACTGCTATTTCTTTTACATTACAGGTAACACATAGCACTCGTTCAAGCACTAGAACTCCGTGATGTTCCCTGCTGATAATGTCTGTAATGAAAATTTAGACTCTACGTCTGGAAGATTTTCATTATAACCTGAAAGTGTAGAATTTAAAGTATTGAAGAACAGACAAAATGGGCACCAGAGGGAAAGTAGCCACAGACCACATACAGCTCAATGGATTTACGCAGAGTCTTTCCTCAAGGTGCTACATAAATCTGGTACAGATTAAGTTGGTTCTGTCAATTCAGTGAAGTGAGCTGCTGAGCCCATAGAGAAGAGAAGTACATTTACTAGAGAAGGAAGATCTAGTGCCTGGGTTGAATAGTGCTGAAAAAGGAGTGCTCAGGAGCCTAAGGAGAAGATTTTGTTTTTAACCAACCTTCAACATTTGACTGCTTTGGCCTTACAGTTTCAGGAACACATTTTTAGTAAATTAATCTAATACAGAAAAAGAAATTGAACCGAGCAGGTGCTTCCAAGTCCTTTGTACTTTGGTATTTAATCACAAAAAAAACATTTAATGCAGCAGAAATAATACACAAAGGGGAACTTCTTTGTGAATACAGTACAAAGATTTTTAGTTTCTAAGCTAGTCCCTGATCTCAGGTAAAATAAATGTGCTAAAGAATCTCCACCCAAAACTTTCATGCAGAGGAGTTGGCCACCGTTCATGTTTGTAGCAAATGCTGCCCAGCTCCACTTTGTAACAGAAGACTATTAAATAAAAAATATATATTATTCCAGTTAGAAAATGCAAAGAACTTTACAAGTCTATCAATATAGTGCCTTCTCCACAATAATTTTTGCGTCATATTACCAATGGGATTTTCTCAAAAACATAATCTTCAAAACAGAAACAATCCAAGCATGATGGTTACACTAAGGATATAAAACTAACCCTGTTCAGGCATCCTACAGGAACTGGTTTTGATATTCCCTCCTGGTTCAACAGGCACATTTGTGTCGGTAAGTTAATTTTCAGAACCAGTTCTAGGATTAGTTCTTTCCTCCATTGCTGTTCCTAAGCAAAAGTGCTGCTAGAGTACAAGGCATTTCCTTTCATAAACAAATTTTAGACATTGATTTATAGAGAAGAAGTGAATAAATAGGTAGGAACTTGAGGATTTTTGCAGGATCTTTGTTAATTAATTTTTATATTTACATCTTGCTTACAAGTGTCTCTGACAACTCTCATGACACATCCCTGTTTAGTACATATATACACATGCACGTGTGTGTATATGCAAAAAAAAATTTGATGGAGTGGGATTTAGATGGTGTCAGACTTGTGGGCGGCATTTCCCTTTGCCTGTGAAGGGTGCATGCTAGTTTTGAAGTATCAGTGAAGTAGTGCTTTCTGCGTAAGATCGCTGTCTCACTCACGGTGAAGTCTTCCACAATAATATGGCTAAAGGAGGTTCCACGTGCCAACAAAATGAAACTTTTGTCTTAATCTCATTCTCTAAACACCATTTTATTTAAAATTTTCAATAAAATTAGAGTAAGCTGGATGTACAGGGAAAATTTTTTTCTAAAATAGTTATGTCTGATTAAGTTATTCATAATGTAAAGTCTTAAGAACCTGAGGCATGAGCACAACTGAAAGCAAAGCCTATGGAGAGAACAAAATAATAAATACACCTACTACTGCTGGATCAACCTTTTGACGATGGTAAAGGATACAGGAGTAACTCAGCGAGAAGTGACTGCATAGCGGCCGTTGTGCTCACCTGGATTTGTAGGGAAATTGCTTTCTGTCTTGTCACAGGCCTCCTATTTGTCCCCTTGGTTCAGCTTCATATCGATATTTTTAGTCATCTAGATCATCAGGATACCTGGGGGAAAGAAGTACTGATTTTTAATCAGCCTTAGTACTCGCGATGCTGAGTCAGCAGAGCTTTGAGATGACTCTGCATGCATCTTGCACTGTAAAGAAAACCCACCAAGAACACAGCGCTATCTTTATAAACTCCGGAGACAGTTTTTCTTAAACCAGACACAAGAACAATGAACTTTTTCAAATAAAAGAGACCTCAGAAAAAATTAAGGATCACAGAAAACAGAAAGAAAAACTTGGCAAAATCCTCTCCCTGCCTCCCGTGTCCTTACAAGGTGGGTCCTTTCCCTGAGGCTTGCTCTCAGATCAGCAGCTCAGTGACTTTCTAAGTTTTGACAAGTTGCACGTGGTCCCCTGGCTCCTAAGGAAGCACCGTGCTTTCGCTGCCTCAGAGTTCTATCTACTCCCTGTCCTCAGCAGCATCTCAGCCTTAGCCCTTGCTGCGGGGTCCCTTTTCCCTTACGTCGTCTGCTGTGATCATGCTCAGATGCTCGGAGGGAAGGAGTAATCTCCTCCAGTTCCAAAGGGCTGACAGGGAGGACAGTAGTCAGGGGAACTTAAACATCTCCCCAAGGGAGCCTCCCAGGCTGTGCTTACGTACTGGCTTACACATACGAAGCTACAAATAAAGCAGGTATAACATAATGCAGTACCTCTAGGCTTTAATTTCATAAAGTATACACTTTAAGATAAACCATTTCAGCTTTCCAAGTCTGCAGGAGAGCAGCTTTCCACAGGAGACCTGCTGGAAATCCTGCCTCCACCCGGAGCCCGAGGGAGGCTTGCGGGCGACCTCGGAGGAGCCGGGACTTCATTCACGGCTCTCATCAGCACCAACTCCTACACACCAAAACCAGCTACGAGATCCAGCCACCGCATTGCCTCCACAAAATACTGTCACACAAAATAGGACTATTTTTCACCTACAAAGTGCTTCACTTGAGAAATACAATATATTAATTGAGAGTATTTGTGAAAGCACTTGGTAGTACTTGCCGTATTTCACGGCTGTAAATGATGGCACAAATTTTAAGTGATATAGCCAATGCTAGAAACAGATCAGTGACAGCAAACCAGTGGCGTCCACAGCTCCTTACACCCAGTTCTGACCTCCCAGCAGCAAGCAGCAGCGGTCCCTCCTGGGCAAGCGCCAGCAGCGTTTGCTGTCGGCCGCAAACGATGGCAGCACCAAGGAGAAATGGTTAAAAGGGGTTTGATATTTCATTTTGGTGGGCAGGGAAATTAGATCTGCAGTTTGTGACTCTTAGGAAATTAAGTCTCTATTAGGAAAGGGTTAAAGACAGATTATGTAAATAGGGATATTGTTATTTGTCCCATATGTAGCACTGCGGAGTGGAGGCTGCTTTCTCTCCCTCCCTGTGGGTTGTTTTTTTTTTTTTTTAGTTTTTCTTTTCCACAAATTGAGAGATTAACCTGGTCTCAATTGAAATGGCAGCCCGTATCATACCTTCCCTTGATCTCACAGCATGGCTAATAACAGCTGGGGCCTACCAAGCAGGCTTCTTTATTTTTCCTTTATTGTTCCAGGCCACACAACCGTGAACCTTCAGCATGTTATGTACTTAAGCATGGTCAGGTTGATGTCATTATTTTCTTATTGTTGTGGAGCTCCCTGGGTGTTTGCCCATATTCATAGAGAGGGGCTTGTGTGCTCTTTGTAGGTTAACCTTTTAAAAAGGAGATGCTCGACCACTTGCAAATGTAGCCCAGGGCTGTGACATTGCACTCGGCCGATTGGTACGCTTCAAAACACATATTAGCACCACTTGTGCTATTTCATCTTTCTTTTTAATTTTAGCCCAGTCTTGTTAGATAAATCTTATCTGTGCCACAAGTAAATGCTTGATAGAGCACATTTTTAAAGACTTTAGAAGTGGGGGGTGAAGAAAGTGTGGTTTGTCTGGGTCACTGTGTGCTTTGTCGAAGTGTAGGCACAGCTATTTGCCAGTTTATCTATCCGCTGTCCCTCCGTCTATCTCTCCAGCTACCTCGCAGCAAACAAGCCACGAGCATTAGTGCTGAATTGTGAGAGCTGCAGGGAAAAGTGCTTCTCTGCATGAACCACTGCCACATTTAGCTTTTACAATCCCATAAAAATTGGTCTGCTTGCTATCAGTTCAGCCTAGAAAGCAAGCAGCGGCTCTCAATTGCCTCCAGCTTTGATGTAAGCACCCCACAATATTTCTGTTTAAACTACAGTGGATAGAAGATACCTATAAAAATATTAATTAGCTCCAGTTGACACCAGATGCAGTTAATGTACTGTGCGCCAGCTCTGAAATACTAGAGTTTTTATTAGGTAAGCTAATGTTTATTACAATCATTAAAGTTTGAGTCATAAAAGGCTGAGCAGAAGAAAGATGTTTCGCGTATTATTCCTTTCACGTATCAAACGTAAGTTTGTTAATTCCTACTTCCAGGGTTAATTATTTTGAAAGTAATATTGCAAATACAAGCTTTCAAAGGATTTGGCAAGATTTTTTCGTGCACTTGGCAGGCCAAACGTAAATGACTAAGCAGGTGAATCTCCACTGGTTTCAGTGAATTTTGGCCTTGTAACTTTTAAATGAAGCAGATGCAAACAGCAGCACAGATCACAGGCATAATGTCTGAATTACTTTAGGAGCATCAATTATGATAATGTTAGTCCTGACACTAGTGTATCCTTCGCTACAGTTTCTTTTGTAGATGGGTGGATCCTCTGCTTTTTAAAACTAAGAGGTCGGGAAGGTGAGCTGTACAGCTGGGCAGCAAACAGCCTTATGTATATGGGTCACTGTCAGTGCCCCAAAGGTGTATCTTAAGTTACTCGTGTAATGGGAAGCCGAAGGCTGCCTGTGCTCCTATGCACAAGGATTATATTTAGGGTTACCATCAGTCTGGATGCACAACTTGCCCTGTCTGTAAAACCTGTGCCATGCAGGCAGGAGGTGAAACAAAACCATGCAGAGATCTTTGCAGAATGGAGGTGGACTATACTGGTTTTGACACACATAGTGATACCTTTGGAACATCCTTGTGTCTTTACTGGACACACTCAGGATTGTCCCCGTAATGATTCTTTCAATTATTGCAGAAAAGACATTCAACAACTAGACATAATTTTTTTAATTTTGGGGGTCATTATTTATAGCAGAGTTTTGATTTTATAAGCTTTTGGGGGTCATTATTTATAGCAGAGTTTTGATTTTATAAGCTACCTCAGTACGTATGTACATGTGTCTAATCATAAGGATAGGTTTGTCTGAATCCTTTGCACATTACCACAAAGCGTGTTTGGTTGTGTGGATCGTGGCTGTGTTGCCTTACTCTTCAGGCTTGAGTTTATTGAACCAAGCAGAGCCAACCAGTTGCCTCTGTTCTGCTTGTAGGGAAAGAGCTTCAATAAGAGCCCCTCCTACCATGCATGCAAATCTCCCTGGACAATCTGGTTTATCCCAGAGAGGAGCTAGAAGGACAAGCAACACAGAAAAAGTTCAAATGGCTGAGGAGTCTGAGTCTCAAGTCCCAGGCTAAGAGGGAGGTGGAGGCAGCGCTAAACTGGAACTGTGGTTCCTCTGTTTCATTTTCAGACTTTACTTTTATTGTCAAAAGTCCTTGTTAGTCTACAAGACAATACTCAGTAATACGATGAATTCATTTTTCTCTGACATTTTGTACCTCAGCAATTTCTCCTTGGAAGTACAAGTAAACTTTATGTTCAGGTAAAATAGTTATTCTCTCTTGAAACTAAAGTTGAATCTTTCTTTCTACAATAAGACATTTTGAATAACTGTTTTACTTCCCCAAAATGTATATGCACCTCTATGTATATGTATATATTTATAGGTATATACACATATATATGCCTCACTAAAATGTTGATGTGTAAGGCACATACTTACTTTTACTTTGTCCAAGGAGATTTATTATCAGAATCACAAGTGACGTACATGTATTTTAGTGGTGTAGCTGCAGAGAATGACACACTGGTTTTGGAGTAGAGCAATGACCTACAAATTCATTAAAACTTCATCAGTCTAATCTTTGCTTACATTAAGCGAGGTGGTATCTCCGGAATTGTTCTTTGTACACTTACAGTACTCCATTTACCTGAAGCTCAGTTTTTAAAATTGCTTTAATCTTTTCCCAGATAAGCATGGTTCAGCTATGTAAGACAGCACATTGCATTAACATAGGTTTTGCTTTGTCTGAAGCCCTTCAGAATGCTGTTATGTCAAAATCTAGGAACATATTGCCTATATACGCAGCCTATAAACATTAAAAAAACCTCTAGAACAACCAAAGGTTTAGTCCAAATCCTTTTTTCCTTATAAATATTCTTATTTTTTGTAGACTTTTGTGGACCAAAAAAGATTTCCAGTCTTACTGACAAATTTCCAATGTGTCCCTCCAAACCTTTTGGTTCCATCAAAACCCAAGAAACACAACAATATTGCCAGAAGACATTATTTACTACGAACCATGGGCTACCATTTGGAAAATATGACTTGAACAGGATGTCCTTTCAGGTAGAAGCGTGCTCTGTTTAGGATTCCATAAGATCTTTACATATTTTAAAAGATATTCAGAAATATGCTTATGCTTCTTTTTTTAAGATCTTATTTTCTTATCTGTACTCTCTTAACAAAGGTATTACACTAAGTACAAAATCTGTCCAATTTTTTTCCAACCTTTTGCTTCTCTCTAAACCACAGTCATTTTGTTAGACATTGAAAATGTCTTGATTTAGTTGTCTTGCTATTTTGGGCCTGTCCTGCCCCCTGCAGTGGTAATAAGGATGGGGCTTCCTGCTGGGGCCTGAAGAATACCATTTCACGGCCGCCACATAGCTGGCGGCTTTTATTTATGGAGCCAAGAAAATGAATGGGTATTAGTGTCCAAACATTTCAACATGCTCCTGTGGCCATGCACAAAAGGGACTGATTTGCAGCAAATTTCCACTTATTTTCCAAAAGTATTTACCTTGCAGAAGCTTGGCTGAACGCTATAATGGCATAGCAGAGGGGAAAAATGACCATTTCAGAACCCAATTTTTGTATATGTTTCTGAACCTTAAAAGTGCTATACTTCTTCTGAATAAAGATAATACTCTTGGTTGCTAGGCTTTTATGGATATGTGGCTAATGCCAGCCCTCTTTTCATGCCTGTCTTTACAAGAGAGGAAACAGGCATTACCTAAAAGCAGAAAGCTTACTCTGCAGTGGGGACTGCATGGGTGAAGCTTCTTGCAAGAGACCAAAGGTAAGGTTCCTTTAAGCCCAGTGAATAGCACTCAGCATGGAACATCCCAGCAGTCTTTCCAACACCTGCACTTTCACCTGCCTGCTGGGGGCAGCACAGGGTGTATTTTACACCTTTCCTGAACTACCCCAAGGAATTTGAGGAAGACTTCCAATCGGTGCTTCACTGTGCAACTGCGCAAAACCTGCATCGCGATATTATACCGACAACAACTGGTGAGATCCGCACCATGATTCTATACCGACAAAAACTGGTTAGATTCGCACATGCCCTTTAAATCGTGGAAATTTAATAACCATGAGAGAATATTAAGATACGGTTGCTCAAAGTTCTGTCCAGACTCTTCAAATTTCAGGAATGCAATTCAAAGTCTTGTGCTTGTGTCTTCTTTAATAGTTCCAGATGAGTTTTGTGGCAGCAAACTTTAACTGCAGTCAGCATGTAGTTATTAGATGATATAAAGGCTTAGTTAAATAAAATGAAGACTATTCTTAGTTCTGCAGGTGTCTGCAGGTACCAAATTTCAGGTGCAATTCCATATATACACACGCACAGGTGGAGATTGTATGCCTGACGTTCCCCACCATAATATTTATAGCAAAGCCACAACAAAAAGAAAAACTGCATTACTTGTACTGTAACATCATTTCTTGGAAGTTTCCAGCAGGTAAGATGTGAAGTCTAGATAATAGAATCACACCACTGCACTAGCTGCTATACAAGTTTACGCAGGTCACCAGATATTGCAGTCTGCAACCCTTGAGTGTAAGTTTCGAAAGAAACAATGCAGGAAAGAAAGACTTGTCAATGACAATATCCTTGCAATATTTTTTTTCCATTTTATAATTTTTTTTATAGAAGATATTATTCGAGATAGAAACCACATCGCTACTGTTGATGGTTGCCTCACCTGCATTGAAATGGAAAATTATCACAAATTATTTCCAAGTTGATTAGTTCCATGTTGTAATCTGTATTTGTTTCCCCTTATCCTGTAAAGTTATCTTGCAGTAGTTATAACAACACTCCTGATTTAGCTTCTGGTCTGAAGTGGACCTCTTTTTCCCATAAAATCAGTTTACATAAATGACAAAAAACCAAAATAGGCGTTCTATTTCACCATAGTGTCTGCATACCTTACAGAGCAAATAGACCTAGGAAAAAAATGTGAAATCCTAGATGTGCAGCAGCACATCTGGAGCTGCTTCATAGTTACAACAATTGCTCCTTATTCCTTTGCTTCCTATTCAGATTCATTCTACTCAGAGTCTCTGTCTGCTAAATCTATTTTCATTCAGGCAATCCCAAAGAAACAGTGCACAACCTGGGCAAATCCTCTGCAATGAACAACTCTACCTCCTCCTGTTATCCTGCCTCCAACTGCTGGAATCAGTTTCACTGTATATATGAAAAAGAAAAGGAGGAATGAAGTGGTGGAATAGAGAGCAGATAAATAATCTCATCTGTTTCCACGTCCTTGAAACTACGCATGAGGCATACCAAGAGAAAGAGCAAAGGATGCGTGGGAGATGCTCTTTAATTTTCTCGCTCCCTAGAGTTTTACAAGATTTTGCTCCTCTTCACGTTGCATGGCAGAACACACCACACACCAGAACAGTATGTTGGAAAGAATAAACAAAAAGTGGAGCTGGAAGAATATCTACGAGTTGTTAGGAAAGACCCTCTCTGTACGCCTATGTTTCTCCTACTGGGGAATGGATATAATAAGGTTCTCAAGAGAGTGTTGTGAGGGTCTGCTATGAATTCTGGGTACATTGAGTATTTTTTAAAGTTTCCACTCAGTTTCTGGTCCCTCCTGTAGGCGTGCATGATACTTAATGAAAACCTTAGAACACCTTTAGATACTACAAATTACTTTACAGCTAATGTAACACTTTAATTTTCAGAAGCAATCAAGGCCAATCAAACACCAGACATACGTGACCTTTTTTATAACAAACTATAATTTTAAACATTTTAAAAATGAGAATATGCCATTAATCTCCCTAGCTCATAACAGTGCAATTAAGACTGTGAATTGGTGAATTATTGTATTTTAATCTGAGTAAGAATAAACTGTCCTGAAAACTCTTGTAGAAAGTAGAGTATATAAAAGCTTCTTCTTCCCACTAAGACTTGATTCCATTCCATTATAATGAAGCGGGCAAACTTCAACAAAAATGAATACTTTGTGCTCTCTTTTGTTCCCTTTTTTAATACACCTTGGTTTAGTCAATGATTGAGAAAGTCTATCAAACCCTGCTTAAGGTTCTTTTCTCCATGATTAGAAGTGAATCATCCTTAAACCACCCCTCAATAAAAAGGTTTAATCTTGTCCGTTTAGGAAAAAAAAAAGGAGATAAAGTAAGAAGTTTTGCTTTTTTTCCCTCGGGTTAAGAATTACTTTTGTCTGACACTGGCTTTGCATATTACGGCATTAGTTTTGCAATAAGTTATAGTGCAGGTAGGTGGAATTACTCATATTGCTTGACCAAAGAGTCTGACCTAGCCAGACCTCTGATTGATGAATAGTTTTTCATTTTCTTCTGCTAGTCCTATCAGACAAAATCAAAAAAATGGGTGAAAAAGATCCTATTTCGCGTAATAGTGTTTTGTTCTATATCACTAGCACTTAATTCTGTCACCAGTGCCATGTCTGTGTTAACTAGGCCTTTCGACTTAATCCTTTCACACCTCAATGTGACATTCATCTTGGACAATCGATGCACCAAAACTCTTGGTCCCAAGGAGTGAAATAATTCACAGACTGCTGCTATGTAGGGACACTGTCCACACCCTCCAAGGGGAGGTCTCTTACAAAATGAAAAATGTGATTAGAGCATGATTAGAGCTACCTTTGATCTAAGTTTCGTAAGTATCAGTACCAGTGTAATATTCCCAGTAGACGCTTTAGGAAAGACTGAGTACAAGCCCATGCAACTTTGGCTATTCACCTGAGTACCTATTGCATACTGAAGTTTGTGTGGCTGTTACTTCCATACTGTTGTTATCCAAGGTACTCAGATTTAATTTAGTTCAGATACACCCATCTGTAGTATTACACCTCTTTATGGCTGTAGACAGTGTCAGAAGTTTAGGCTTGTTCAGGACCTCTTTTCAGTACGGCTACTAGATTTTGGTGAACTTTACAGTTACACATTGATTGCTTCTTCTGTTTGGGCCAGAACTCATGCTTAAGTCCAAGCTTGCCTTACCAGCACAATGATTAAACCAAATCTGAAATCAGGTATGGGCCTGGAAGGAGGTCTAGAGTACTATGAATAAGCTCAAACTCACCCTATCCCCAACATGTTGTGGCTCCTGTCACACTGCTGCAACCAGCGTTGTGAAGAAGACAATCGTACACGTGGCTGTGGATGATTGGCTTGGTACTTTCAACTTCTACCCCATAAAGCTTTGTGGCAACATCACAAGGCCTACATGGTCTGTTTTACAGACTGGGCAATCATGAGAACAAAACTCACTCTAATGCCAGTAGGTCTCATGTTAAGGGCTGACTGGTGACTTAACTTGAAACATTGCTCCTTCTGCAGGTGTTTGTAACTGCGTCAGATTTCCATCAAAGCAGATGAAGGGCAAAATATTCAATGAGCTGGTTTCGCTTTGCAGCTGCAGTTTTGTTACTGCCAAGCTTATTGCTTGCAAGGGGAGAATGAGGCAGCAACTAATAAACTAAGAAGAGCCCACAGTGCAGGTAGCGGGAATTTCAGTGGGTGGCAAAGCCGATCAAAAGGTAGAAAATAGGTTTGTGAAACTTGAAATATTCTATGTCAAAGGGCTCAAAACTTATCGGTTTTTCATCTTTGTCAACATTTCCATGGCTTTTAATCAGAATCACAAAGTGCATGTAAGAAATACTTATGTTCTACAGAAAAATGTATTTCTTGTATTGTAGTTTTACACATGCATAGTACACAACAAGTTCTTATAGATTTAAGCTACCAGATCATGCTTGTGTTCAGATTATCCTCGGTGCATGGCATACTCTCTCACAGTTAATTTGTCAAATCATCCCAGAGACATCTCTTATTCTAATTTCCCTTCCAAAGCATCTCCCTCAAGAAGTGAATTAACAAAACCGTTTCCTTCTTTGGAAGAAGTTTGATTCTTCTCAAAACCAGTCCGAGTTAATGGAAGAAGCAAGGATCAATTCAAATGACCTAATTACAGGATTGGGGAATTTATGAGAAGTTTTTATTTTTACATTTCATGCTACAACAGCATTTAACCATGTTTTGCACATCCTTTTGCTTTTCAACCAAGGACTATCGTTGTGGTGTCCCTATCTCTGTCCCCTTCCTCACTGTTTTGATGCCAGCACACTGGGTCATGTGCTATTTGGGCTGCAAGTTCTTTGAAACATAAACTGGATATTCCTTAGCTAACCAATCACGCATTTAATAAAAAAAGGAGTTAGGTAGCAGGCAAAAAAAAAGTGTCAGAGACATGTTTTTTCACCCTTCTCTCTACAGAAGCAGCTACCATCAATATTGAAGATCCCGTTTCTGACTATTATACTAAGTATAATTTCTTGTTTGGTTGGGTTTTCTGTTGTTGTTGGGTTGCTTGTGTTGCTACTGGGTTTTTTTTACACCTGGCATCTGTCTGGAATCTTTAGTCTGAGTTAAAGTTATATTGCAAGTGCCTTACCTCAGTCGCAGTGAATGTATATCCAGAGACATTCAATCGGTTCCATTGGCATCAATCCATATGTGCACAACTGTAAATGACATGAAAAAAATCTGGCCTCTGATATGAAAAAGGCTATTTATGCACTTTCACAAAGGACAAAAGTCTTATAACTTTGGGTCTACACAGAAATGAGACACAAATATGTTAGTGAAAAGCCCCAAGTTTTCTAAATGTAGATGAGCACAGATTAAGAAAGCAGTAATTAATTTCCTTTGACCTCAAGCTGAAATTCCTTTCTAAAGCTGTCATAAAGAGAAAGAGGCCAGAGAGAAGAAGTGAAACTGTGTAACAATGCAATTAAACCCTTGTAATGAGGTCAGCCATTGGACTTGTTGCAACTGATATCACTATAGCAATGAGGAGACATTATACGATGGCCTGATTTTTTACAGGATTCATTTTATTCTTTAACTCTTTAACAGTCAGATATATATTCTATAGCATTATAGAATAATTGTTGTTAGTGAACAGAAGAGTAGGCAGAAGCTTTATAGTCTTACTAACTCTATTTCATAAGTTCTGTTGATGAACGCACGAAAAAAACTCGGTGACAGTGGAGTACAGGACAGCATTGATACAGACAACCCTTCACTCAGACTCTGTGTCATATTTGCTGTTAGAGCTTCTTCCCAGAAAGCAACTCCACTCCCTCCAACAATGGGAGGGAGTAACTTCTAGTGATCCGCTGGCAAATGGTGATGGGTAATACTTGACTCGTGGGAGTTGTGGTGTACAAGGAAAACATGAGCAGACCTGTAGGACTTACCTGAACCAGAAAGAATCCTAAGCAGTCTCGATCTCACCTGAAACTTGTTTATCCATTGAGCGTGCTAGGAAAAGAATTTGCTGTGCTGGAAGAGTATTCATTGGTTTCATGTGGTCTGCAGACACAAGTTTTGATTGTCTGGTTAGGCATTAAGAAGAAATGAAAAGTTGTGAAACCCAGATTTGGACCCAGATTCAAGCAGATTTAGGTAGGGCATATTTTACATAAAGCTGTCATTACATAAAAAATCAATTTTTCAATTAGAAATCTAAGCTCAAGGCATTTTCCCTTTCTGGAAGGAATGTCCTAAGTATTGGATCTGCAGATGACAACCACCTCTGTTATTACCTCTCAGACTTGCTTGGATCCCCTACAATTGAACTCACATTACACATTTCCTCAGCAACTCTTCACAGATTGGTAAACAAGAAGTTTGCATTCTTCTTTCAGCATATTTATGAGTGAATCCTTCCTAGTGCTTGTAAGATAGGGCTTGGGAATTTAGGTTTAAGAGACGTTTCAGGGTTACGATTTCAAAGTGGCTGTAGGTGTTTCCATCTTCTCAGAATATTTCAATCATACCCATTTCTCTATTTCCATAGTTATTAGTTTAGGTGTCCCCTTGCTCAGTATGCTGGTTCCTAGCTTGAGATGACTTGCGATAGAGAATAGGCATACTGCACTCAGGGACGTGTATTCAACTATGGAAACAAGGGGACCTCAAACTGACATCTTGCAACAACTAAATCCATTCATTTATCTTAGAATCACTTAGTTCATATACCAAGGAAATCTTTGAATCAGCCCAGATTTTATCCCCATGCTCTGCCCTTTCCCATGAAGTTCTTATGGGATTAGCAAGCTGCATACTCTGCTGAGGGAAGGTGCCCATATGGGAAGCAGGCGCTGCTCTAGCCTGTTGCAGATCTGCAGCCTGCTGCATGGAATTAAACTACTTTACATGTGAGAAGGGCTCCTAAGAAAAGCAAGAGACAGCCCACTTTATTTACTCTTCTAGCTGGAAGAATACATTTGCAGGGTGAGGAGAGAAAAGGTTAATGGAGAAAAAAGTTAGCTTATTGGGGCCTTAATTAGTCATACCCTGTTTATTCCTTAAAAAAAGATTGGAGTAAACCCAAAGAGGAATAAACTGGGGCATTTATATAATGCCACGGAAAGGAGGTGCTTGCCTGATGAAGAGTCCATTCAGTGACTTCAACAGGACAAGGAGATTTCAGACTTGAGCTGCCTTTTGCTTGAGGCTGGAGTTCTTCTGGTCCTTGAAAATATCAATGCATATATGAAAGCAGAAAAAAGAAATTCAAACCAATATCAAGTATTTCTAGCTCTTCCCTCCAAATTCCTCAAATTGTTCCGCTTAAACCAGCTTGGAAAATAAGTTTTAATGCCTTTACCTTTTCTGAATAAGTTCACCATCCCCTATGTGCATATTATACTTTATAAGAACTATTAGAAGATGGCTTTCTGGCTGGAAATAAAGAAAAGGCACCATTTTCTTGCACTCAGAGCACTGAGTCACCAGTTCAGATCCCTTTCCTGCACTGAGTTATGATGCACCTCAGTTTCCCCTCAGTGAGTGTAATACTGACATCTGCAGAGAGCTGCAAGCTTTCCGTGAACCTCTGTATGAAGTGCAAAGCCAGAGCATTATTAAAGACATTTTAAACAGTGACAGCTGAGTGATGTCCTATAAATTGTCATTTCTCTCCAAATGGAGCACAATATAATATTTCCTCCAGAAATGCATTTATTATTTAACACTTTTCCGTGAAAGGTTTCTTTTACATTGCAAATGCTCAGAGTTCTTTCATAGGTCTTAGACTATTGACCCTTTACCTTAAAACATGCTATTAATGCTTAACGCTCTTATTAGTATTCAGGGAAGTAGTGATTGGTACTAAAATGGAAATGTGCAGTAAAAACACCTTCTATTTTGTAAAATAATTATGTAGCCTAATAATTATTTCATATGATTCTTTTTGATTGATAGGGAAAGGGCACCAAGAAGTTTGGAATCGTGATTCTTTAAGGTCTACATTCAAATCGCAGCCACCAACACGATTGTTTCCGACAGTTACATTTTAGAAGAACGGCAACAGGATGATCCCTGGTTCTGTTTGGATGAGGGCTACATCAGATAAGGTATACTTAATTAGCTTTTTTTTTTTGAATGGCAAGGAATTATAATTCTGTAAAGGGCAGTACAGCGTTCTTGCAATTTCCAAGTAAGTCATTGGTACCCTGGAGGTCAAATATAGTTCAAGTCTGCAGTGAAGTGAGACTGCCTCCTTCCACTCTGCTGTCATCACACCTGACCTTAACCTGGTAAAAGCATCCCCAGTGGTGCCAAAGAGGCCTTTCCATTCTCTGTGTACTACCTACACTGGTCTCTCACATTTAAGGCTGCCAGATAAATGTCAAATCGCAATGTTCTTATGATGTTTAATGGGAACCAGGCTGGGAGTGCTTGAACTTGTTTCACTTTGGAGAAGTTTTTGTCATTTTGGCTTAGATGGAAAAACAAGTTTTGGATCAATAATGTACATAAATGAATTAAATTCACTGAGCTGGGCTTTCTTAGCTGATTTTCTACTTGTTAAAGAACTGGAAAACCTATCTATCTGCGTCTGTGTGTAGTACAGAAATAGCTACAAGATTATTGTTCAGTGTTTTGCAAAGATGGCTACTTCTAGCTCTATTCTTTTTTAGTGCATAATATTAGAAACTTTTATAGTTGTTTTCATCACAGGTTTTCAGACTCTTGAGACAGCTCTAGGTGGGTGTCTGTATGCATGTAGAACTATTTTAAACTGTCTTTGCTGGGCCTGTTTCGTTGCCAATCTTTCCTTCAAATACTGTATTAAAGAAATTTAAGCCAGGTTTACTACTTATGATACTACAACAATGGATTGCAAATGAAAGGAAAATTACAGCTGTGAATAAGTAGCATACATGTACACAGATAAATTAATTGTTTGTTAACAATTAAAAAAAAAATGTTAACACAAACTTGGAAGAAGTACTTTCCCATCATAATGCTGATGAAGACAACGGCTGCTGGCCTCTGTCCCTCTACCTTTACCAACAGAGATTCCTAAGCAGGGAGAGAAAGGAGACAACACCCACCATCACTAGGAATCCTACTCACCACTCAGTTAACCTGGGAGATGTTCAGATACAAAAGTGATAACTGCCATAATAAAACTTCAAGGGCTATTTAAGTGTTGTGGAGAGGAAGAAAGGCTATGCTCCCACCTCGGCTATTCAGCCGCGAATGCTCTGGGTGGAGCACAATCGCTCTCCTGGATCCTTGCTTCAGTTCCTACACGACTGCCGAAAGGCGTCAGCAGTGCCAATGACAGCAGTAAAGCACCAGCAGGTTCAGCGGTAGGAGCAACAGCTGGCCAGATACAAGAAAGGAAATAAAATGTACCATCTGAGGGTAATCAAGGGATTAGTTATGACTCATGAGTCACAGCTCTTTTTTGGACAGAATCTTGCTTTGATCTCACTACATATGGCCCTTTGCCCTGGTTCTGTGCTAGGAAGAGCAAAAAGAGAAACACAGGAAGTAAGCGTTAAATGCAAGCAGTAGATGTGAGATATTAGGAGCTAGTTATATATTAAGTACATTGAGACAATTAGCCAGCTTTGGAATTGCATGTTTTACTACATAATTAAAAGTCAGGTAAGTATTTACTTTTGTAGAAGGGGTGACGAAATTAATAAAGAATGTCAGTCATTTACCTAAGACATTACCACTAACACTAGTGAGAGAGATAGGAGACAGGGATAAAGGAAATTTCAAATGTTTTATGAATATTATGTCACATTTCTCTTAATAATAAATGAATAATAATGAAAAATTGAAAGAACTACTTTATTTCAAGGCTGAATTTTTCTGGTTTAGCTTTTACTAGCTCTAATTTTGTTGGGTTTTAAGCTATGGGAAAAACTTTTTGTTAGCTGTTAGAAATGTCTTGCAGACCATGAGGGAGTAAGCTGCTAGGTTTCTGTCAGACAAGCGAAGTAAACTTTTTAACAGAAAGAGTATTTTCAATATCTCAAATCTTTTCTCTGTATCTTATCAGAATCCTCTTAAATGGGTTTTTGTTGCAGGTTTTTTTTAAGCGACTTTTCTTCTACATCCAAGAATTTCACTTACCCTCTCATGTTAACTCATGTGTTCTGTTATGATTACCATGACTGTTAGTCTTTTTCAGAGGTGCTTCTTTCTCCAAGCTTATAAATGTAATTTACATTCTTGTTCCTAGATGCATGGAACTACATTTACATTTAGCTGTGAGAATATGATGTATTCTCTACAAAACTATATAAGTAAACCATTCCTATTGTTATTTACAAAATAGCATCGGTAAATTTTAGTCAGAGGTTTATACTTTCTCCAGAATATTAACTTTGGGCAGATCTGTGTGGAACTGTATTAAAAATACCCTAGTGAATGATGATTTCTCATTTAGGAGCAGATTTTGAGATCAACTAACCAATTTTAAATCTGCTTGGCAGGAGCTACGTTGATTTTCGTATTGCACTAATTTTTGTAAGGAAGCCATGCAGTGTCAAACGAATCACAAAATTTTCATTCTTGCAGAGCAATTACTTTTACCTGTTGGAATTTATATCAGTTCTAAAATGTTTAATGACATGATAATTCTGCTCTGACACTGTTATGGTTTGGACCTGAAACTAGTTCACAAATGTGTAGGAGTCTTTTTTCTGTGCTATCACACACATTACAACTCCTCCTACGGATTATGCAATGATGCAAATGTACATTCCAATAACAACAATATAGACATGTGGTTTCATATATGTCAAATATATAGAAAGCCTATATATAGAGGGTATATATTTAGCCTCTACTTCCATCACCCTGTGAATGTAATGCCAGAGGGAATAATTAAGGGGCAAGACTGGTTGACCTAGACATTGGCTGACCCGCCTGACAGGCTTTCAGATGGAATTCTCTGGTCAGCTAAAGAAGAAAGCCTCACAAAGTGTCTTTAAAGCAGCCGTGGAAGACAAGAAGAGGGCTCCCTAGCGACTCTGTGATGATGTAAGTCTGTCAGAGATGGCTCAGCTATTTGCCATCACAAGGCATTTCCTGCCCCCAGCATAAGAGGACAGTCATAAAGTCATATATGGGAGGCAGAATGGGAACTGAATGTAGTGAACTTCACTACCTTAGGTCCTTCGACTGCAAAAGTAGACTTTCGCCTTTGTAACCAGAACCACATGAATCTGAATCTGCAGACCCTTGTGATTTCCCACTTTGTTCTGTGGCTTCAACATACTAGGAAAATGTGGCTTGACCGTCTTACTATCCAAACAATAAATCCATCACAAACAACAATCTGTCAGACTTCTACTAAATCCAATTTATGTATCACTGACCTGTTTTCAGAATGGTTAGCTGCCACAACCCAGTCTGAACAAGAGGACTGCCATCAGTAAAATTTGTTTGCCCTCTGCTATTTGTTCATTCCTCAGTCCTATGCTGAATCTGCACCAAAACCGCTGCACAGAGGTGGCAATGGGGTTTGACCATAAGGCTTGTGTGGAGACTGTTTCACACAGGCTACGGACAGGTCCTCAGATACTAAAAACTTCGGTTTGCTGATTGATACAGTCTGAATGGAATCTCCAAATCTACCACAGAGATGAAAGTCCAGGTGTCAATTCATTAGCCACCTTCTCTTTATCATTAGGAAATGTAAAACAGTAAGTTTACAGTAAAGCTACTCATTACCAAACCCCAGCTGGAGCCTTTCAAGAGCAGGGATTAAAAAGCACTGTATAACTCACAGTTTCCAATTAAGCACAAATGTCTTTCTCTTCTCTCTTCCTCAGAAATCATCTGACTTGCTCTGGACGTGGCTAAAATGACACATTTTGGCAAACTTCTGGACAACTTTTTTGACCAGATAACTGGTAGATTCATTTAGTTAATTTCTGTCATGAGTTAACACCCATTAATCATGCCCCTGTGAAAGGCTTCTACAACAACCCTTTCCCAGAACCTGCCACATGCTTTACAGCATAACATTTTCCTGCACTCTCTAGCAATTCCCAGCTCAGAGACTGAACGCAGGACATGGAGCAGAAGACAGTCGGATCTAAAAACCAAAAAAAAAACCTCCACAAGCCCAGTTGCCTTGCAATAAAAATTCAGAAGTTTTCCAAGATTTCCACGTCAGGAAATCTCCAAATGACATGCAAGATAATACATCAAATCTCAGGCATGAATAGTACAAGTTCTCTCCCATTCTCACCACATTTTTATGACTCCTCTTACAGTATCTTATGTGTTTGGGGTTTTTTGCCAGTTCAAAGGCAAGTGGCTTAGACAGTTCAACTTTCTTTAGAGAAAGTCACCATATTTCAAAGGCACAGTTTTTAAGACTGCTTAGAAACCTTTCCTAAGGAAACTGTCTGCCAAATTCTGCCTGACGACTAAAGCTGCATTCCAGTGGATACTCACTCATGATCCCAGTAGAGTCAATGAGAATTCCGCAACTGATCATCAATTTTCAGTCCTTTGTACGTTGCTATTATTTTTTCCAACAGATTTGTTTAAGACTTGTTTTTCAATAAATGATGAGGTTCAAAAGAAAATGTTAATGCTTTTCTTTCTTGAACGTCTGATCAGACTGGCTGGGAAGAAGAAATTGGTGTACGATTTTGTTCCTGTTAATTTTGTTAATAGTCTTGTGCTGTGACTTGTCTAGATGCTTTGTGACTAGTGCTGGTCTTTTCCCTTTTTTTCCCACTGACATGCTCTTGCCAAGGATATCATTATGACATTCTGTAGTAACAAGCATTCTTCTGTTCAAATTTATATCAATTAGTTTGGGACAGTAATTCAATCGGACGGCCCACTGGATTTTGAAAGACTTGCAACGATGTCAAAGTGGCGACCTTTTTCCTCCACTCTCAGCCAAAAGCCATTTTTTAACAAGGAGCTCTTGAAAAGAAATGCCACTTTGATAATTAGTTATTGATCACGGACAATGCGGCGATGAATACCATCGGATTAGCCAGACGCCAGTGGGTCGCGACATGAGGGTTTCCTTATCGCAATAATCTATGAAAAGAAATATAGAATAAAGGGCATTAAGGCTTCTGGTTTGGGAGCATAACTCAGATAATTTAACTTCCTTATTAAAAATAAAAATACCAAAGCATTCTGGATGCACTTAGTTTTGTAATGAACCTGTTAAAAAATCTTGCAGCTAAATAGAATTTGGAAAGTTACACTCTTTAGACAACTACAGTTAAAATGATTTTGATAAATTAACCCTATTTTGGCCAGCAGTCTTACCTCACTAAAACACCATTTTCTTTCCCACTCTAAAATGTCCATTAAAACTATTTCACATCTGTGCATAAAAACACCACAACAACTACAGACTTAAAAAATAATGGACTTTTTAATCTAATTTAGAAAGCACTTCAAGGCCTGCCTGAGATTGCTTCATATAAGTTATTTAATGGAGAAAAAATGGCAAAGAACAATTTTTATTGCACTTAAAAGAGCAGAAAAGAGGAAGGAATCCATTAGTTTTAGGGTTTCGTTCCAGAATATTAATGAAGCGTAGCTTTGCGGAAATGTACAATAATATACAACTACCTGTGCTATAATTTTGGCTGACTTGAGAGACTATTAGGTAAGTACCAAAGTAATACAACTATTTTTGATCTGTGTGGGATAATGTTAAGGTCCCATTGTAATTGAGCTCTTATAACACCATAGGTAATACCCATACATGATTGGACTACCTAGTACTTTACATTAATAAATAGATCACTTATAGAACATCACTTCGAATCCAGCACAGTTCTTTATTACTTTATAGGCTTGCCTAGAACAGTTATAATTTCAGTGTAACAATGAGGTAGAGAAAAAAAAATATGGTCAGAGAAATAGGAGTCCAGAATGACAGATTTACAGAACATCACATAGGATGTCAGAAGTATGTGAGTCTAAAAATCAAACCCAGATTACTTTGTTTCTCATCAGACAAAACAGTTTTCTTCTAAACCGATGACTAATGGCACTTAAAGCAGAGGGAGTAGTCTGATGCTAGTCAACATTCCCCAAATTAAATTGGTGTTATATCTGCTTACTATTGCACAGTTCCTGTCAGCACACAAAAAAATGATAAAATGGACACCAAGATGAGATGAACTGCTCAGACCTGAAGGCTTTTTCACATAGGTTTGGAGCCATATTGATGGGGAAGTGTGAAGTGCCCATTTCATAGGTAATAAGCATCCATTCATTCCAGGGAAAAAGAACTTCACATTGTTAGACTGATGAACCTGTCATGAACACAATATCAATTTCTTCCTGTATTCAATACTATTTTGTAAAGTTCATTATTAATTCAGTGTCATTTTATTGTTGTTATTATTAAATCACTATTATTTTAATTTATGACAAATTAGCTTCTCAAAGAGCTTTCAGAGATTCATTTTTATACTAGTGTGTATGAAAACATTTTAAAAATATATGGAAGTTAACAATTAGAACAGTTGCTCATTAGCGCCATAAAGGTAATCGGTTCTAAATTCCATGATCTGAAGGTTATTTCGTTTTATTGCTGTGACTGCATGAAATACAGTCCTAAGCATGAAGCTACGATTTCATTGAGGTTGAGGGTGCTGTGTGCCTACAATAAAGGTAGCATGATACAAAAGTTTTGCTGTTGGCGAATTAAGGATAATTCTGCAAGGTGGGTGTTTCATGACCCTTTTCTGCTGTTATCTTGTCACGGGGACGTTGGCAATATAATTCACTTTTAAGTGGCTTGGTTTTCTTCCCATCCATTGTGAACTGTTATTTTATGGTTCAGATTAAGAACATTAAAAGAATAATTGTAACATTGTTCCGAGCTGCTCAGAGAGAAACCTGAAGCAGTCAGCTGACAGCATGCAGATGGTTTCTGATCTTCCCTGTTTTCCGTTTGAAAGGAGGAAAGACTTAGTATCACCCTCCTCAGGTAACAAGTAGCACTCCTTTGTCAGTATACAGGGGAACACATTCTTACCTCTTACTGAACCACTATAACTTATGCCTGAAAGCTTTCACTGCATACTATTAAAAAGATCCACAGAGTACACAAGCCTATGCAGAACCTCTTCTTTTCAGCGCAGGGTAAGGAGGACAAATTATTCCAGTGCAGTGTACCTGTCCAGTACGCAATCTAGTTTATCAATTCTTCTCTGTTTTTTAATAGCTGAATATTTCAGAAACTTCTTCCTTTCCTGAAGTGCGGACAGGCCATTCGGGGACAGTGGAGCTGACCTTTTCGATGAAGGAAGATCATGAATACAGTGAGACATCTCTCCTTCCTGAGTACTGGTCGCAACCTCCGGAAATTTTCTGAATATGATAATAGTATTAATGTAGATATGCTCATCATTAAAATGAAGCAGAAGATACATCTCTTATAGCTGAGCTTACACCTTGCAATCTCACCTCGGTGCATCATAAGGCAATGGAAAGAATACTGTCTGACCAGTTGTTTGTGTAAATACCATGGTGATGGGTGTGTGATAAGATATGGCTTTTTACAACAAGGCAATAATTCTTACTTACCTAATTCCCTCAGGGTGTTCTGAGGACTAATCAGTTGGTGTTTGCTCAAATCTGTAAAAGGCCATATAAATACTAAGTATTATTATGATTACCTTATCATGATATTGACTTTACCACATTGAACTGCAACACTTTCCTCTACTTAAGTGTAATATTACCATGAAGTGTTTATATTCCTGTAATGTAAATGTTTCCTTTTGAAGGTGAGTTGAATAGCTTATTGTTACATGTGACCCACAATATAATTTATTTACATGAGCCAGGAGACTCTAAAAATGTATTCTAGGGACCTTTCCAGTTAGACTTACTCTTTTACGTTCTCAGTTTTTCCTGAACAGTGTTTGTTGACATGCATTTCCGAAAACCTGTTTGGCCAGTCCATACAGCCCTCTAGGGCCCTGCGTTTTGCTGCACCAGTAGGCATGCTGTCATTACTTTGGCACTGAAATATAGCTGACTGTAAAACCTGGGCTGCTATTCTGTTGCTGAATTCATCTGATTTGCAAGTGCCCAGCCTTGTCTGGTGAGCAGAGACCTAACAGCTCTACCAAGTCAAACCTGCAGCCCTGTGAACTGATTAGCACTTAAGCCAAGTGCCAGCCTGCCGCCCGCTTCTCCCCGAAAAAACCCACAAAGCCACCTGATCTGTCAAATTTGCTCTTCGGATCCATACTCCAAGCTGACAGATATTTACTCTCCTCCCCACCAGCCCTTACATCTGGATCAATGGGGACAGGCTTTCCACCCCTCAGAAGATTCACTTACATTAAGTGGCGAGGTGGAAGCAGTGAATGAACAATAGACGGCTGTCAGGCTCGACAGCAGGGCATGGATGTATGAGCGTGGAGCTGACAGCGAGGGCCTCAGAGGGTAAACTGCTTTGCTGGAACTAATTAAACAGATGAAATTATTACATGAATATGCAGATGTTGTTTACATTTTACCATATGGTATTATTTCAGGTAATAACTCGCAGGAGGATCCCTTCCTCTCATCAAGAGGAAATGAGTTGAAAAGTAGGCTCCACGTGTCACCTTTCAGTTGCTAGGCAGACATTGATATGGCAGGCTTCTCTCCGAGTCACGGGGAAACTCTTCTCCTTGTAGCTATGTGACACCGTAGAGGATTTGCATTCTTCCTACTACACGATGTTGGAAAAGATTATCTTTTATTAAGCGTAAATGTTAGGGTTGCAAATTTTTCCCATTATGCACGGAAGGCGTGCACTTTTCTAAATGCTGATTCCCAATGTGTGCTTTACAGCTGAGGTGCTGCCAGTCCATAGTCCATCAGTAAGAACTGACAGATCTGTCCAAATATGTATGGGCTGGAAGTATGACATTTCTGCAAAGTCTGGCATGTGGCCGTGCTGGTTAGCATTTACCGCTTTGCTAACCTGAAGTGTTGATAACAGAGGCATTCCTTTTCAATAAGTTTCCATTCATCATGCTGAAAAGGTTGCTCTCTAGAATTATAGAGGCACGGGACTACCATATCCAACGGTATAAAAATTACTAATTATATACATTCAGGATGGGTAGTTGGCTAGAAGCTGACACAACAAAATTGCTGTACAGCCCAGGCAAAGATACATACTGAGAACAAGCAACATTGCAAACATTTCTAAGAAGTGTTAACTATGGACGCATGACAGTGACAGACCACAGCCAAAACAGTGCTGAAACTGCCTCGTTTGGGAGCTACTCATTACCAGATAAATTCAGGCAAGATAACTGTGGAAATGTAGCCCTACTTACGCTGTCTGCAGCCAGTCTCTGATGAAAAACTGTCACAACTCTTGCACAAATAAATATAAATGTAATTGCCAAATAAGACTAACAACCCTGTTGATAAACAGATCATTTTGCAGCAATGTCTGCTTCTTAACGATGAACATGCAACTGTCCTGTCATTTTGCTACTAGATTTTCAAAACTCCCATCCTAAAACAGCTCAATATTAATGCAAGTGATACCTGTTTCAGGCTGATTCAGCATCTCATTTCCACAATGACCATGTTCATACCCTCTGAGGGACCAATGGCACCACCTTTTTTATTAGATGCACAAAATATCTTTGTGTTGCTCTCTTTATTGCTTCTTCTAAGTGTTCCTAGCTGATATGTGGACTGACCATATTGATCTTTCTCCAAAGACTGAAGTACCAGATATGTTTCTGAGGCTCACTGATAGGGGATAATGCCAAGTTACATCACCACTGCACTGACAGATTGGTTGCACGTTGCCGCTCACACGTTTGGCTTCCAAATATCTTTCTTAGGTATATCATTTTAGTAGGTCATTGGGGTCACTGGTGACCTAGATCATTTAAGATGCAAAGACATGATGTCAGTGGTGCAAAATGTGGTCTTGATTCAAGCTATCGTACTGTATTTTTGAAATAAGAAAGATGTTTTCTCTTTACCACTGTTTCCCCTGTAAAAATCCAACTGAGTAGCCAGTGTAACTGCCTCTGGCCATTCCGAGTGCACAAACAAGAAAAAAAAACAACCAGGTCTCCTTGACTTAGAGGTAGATAAAGCCAGTGATGTAAGTTCAGAAAGGATTTCTTTGACTTTGTCTTCTGACGTAAACATTTAGCAGCATAACATATATATCAAAACAAACCAGAACAGTTCATTTTATACACATTCCCTTTGGAAAGGAGGTGAGAAAACAAACACAGAACAGATGTTAGTCATGCTTAATGTACTACTGGAGGGTACTCGGATACTAAGGTGATGAATATGGTGAAAGAAATGAGTATTCTTTTCTGCAATTGCTATTCCTAACTGACAAAAAAGCAACGAGAAGTGCTTCATTCTTCCGCTCATCAGTGCACCACGTAACAACCAAACACTGAAGATAAACACTCTGGATTTTCCTCAGGAAACCAGCACACACAACAAACATTGCTACTAATTACTGACTGATATCCACCTTTCCCTCCTCATTTGGTATTGTTGAAAGTTGGCTTTGATCACTCAAAAAAACCACATTCTTCTACAATAAATTAAATCACTGCAGCAGTTAGGCAAAGTTTCTGTAAATTCCTAAAGATTATCTCGTCAAAGTCTTTGTCTTTCTCATTCATAACTTCATATATTCTATTATATAACACAAAGAAATATTGTTTTAGAGAACTATTAATTTTTCATTAGAAACTAGTCATCTGGGTTGCAGGGCGAACCACAGGTTTTGTTGGGCACCCAGGGGGTCTATTTATCTTGTCCCAGCCTGAGACCTGCCACTGCACGTTTTTGTATAACCACAACCACCTCTTTCCTGCTGACAAGGACACGGGGTTGTGAAGCAGTTCTGATCTCTGGTTATGAAGTTTATTGTCTGCCCACAATTTATACTATGTTTTCTGGTCCTACTGAAAAAGAACCTGGGGGAAGAAAGGTAACAGCATGGAACTAGATTCAAGAACTTCGGCATCAGGACAAGAGAAGAACTTGCTGCGAGTGATCAGAGGTGTGGACAAGGGAACAAACGAAACAAGAACTGCTACAACAGGAGCTGAGAATGTCCTGTTGTTGGCATCACAGGAGATGGAGAGCAACTGCACACAGATCACTGAGCAGGCACTGCCTAAGGCAGCTACTGCTGTGCAGAAATCATGATACAGCTATTATTAATAACAGTATAATGGTGCTCAGAGGTCTCTTGATGGCACTAGAAGCAGCAAAAGAGACACCAGATGAGTCCTGGAGAATAAGGTCCTGCCTTATGCCTTTCCATCTTTTCCCATTTACCTCTCTCAGACAAGCTTTCTACAAGTCTGTATTACTTCAAAGCCTTACATGTTGTACTATCTGAGCACAGACCCTGTAAGCAATCTGTAAATGCAAGAACATATGTGTATATATATGTATCTAATATCCCTAAAATTCACCTTTTCTTTTTGTTTATTTACTACAACAGTGAGTCACTACCAGTCATTCACCAGACTTTTTTTCCCACTGGCTTGATATGTCAGAAATTCCCCACCGAAGTCTTCTGTCTGTCATGCTGTTCCTTTAGTATTATTGCACTGCTCTCCTCAGCTCACTCTCTGAGTATTGCGAACTCATGAGGACACAACTGTGCTTTCTTTGTGTTTGGAAAATGTCCAGCACATTAGTGTTACTGAAAAAAATAAAATGTAGGTAAACTTGGTTTTCATTTGTTCTTACTCATCTTTTGTTCTTCTTCCAAGAAATTGACTCCGCTTGGCAGGCACTAACTGTGTAAGATAACTTACTAACACTGTAAGACATACTATTGAACATAGCATGATTGTCAAACACATATGTGATTTATCATGCAGAGTTGAGCTAAACTGAGGTTTCTTACCTCCACTAGAAAGTCCCAGCGAGCAAAGGGCAGCAGAATGTCCATTTGTTTTCTTCATACCAGATTCTGTTTCAGGGTTTCATACTTTAGTATTTTGCCACCTGAGGTCTAAACTTTCCTGAGCGCATGCAAAATGAAGTAAATTGAGTCATAGCAAAGGCAGATCTGGCCTGAAGCCTCTTGGATGAAGGCCCAAACCTAAGAGAAGAAATAATTTAGAAAACTTTGCATTCAAAATAAAGCTATGTAAAGGAACTGATGTGTGTTCCTGACATAGAAAAGCCACAACTCTGTAACATTTCACTTGTCCAAACTTCATGTTTATCTGTGTTAAAGAGACAAAATTAATGCCAGCTCTGGAGCTGTGTTGATTTCCATTACAGTATTTTACTTTGATAGACATGATATAACAACTAAGGTTTTGCCTTGGTTTTTTTTCTACAGATGTTATTGTGTTGATATCTGGGGGGGGAAGACAGATGCCTTGAGTTTTATGTATTATGTAGAATTGTTTTCAGGTTGTGCTAAACTCACAAAGCAAAACAGAAATTTGCAAAACATTCCCATTGCCTTAAATACCATTCCCAAAACTTCCAGGTCTTTCCACAGTTGCATTTTGACTTTCCATCAAGTGAAGAAAGCATCTCAGAAAACAGCAGGGAGATATTTCTTACTCTATATGGGAAGGAGAGAGGGTTTCAGATATGAAGCAACAAATAGTCCAAAAATTGCAGACAAATACAAGAAAAAAATAATTTAGGAGTATTTTGGTTTAGAGAGAGATTTGAGCACCAGCCTCTGCTTGAAAGCCTGTAAATTATGGCCCATAGTAATGCAGCATCCCCATCCTGCACAGATTTCCAGCACACGTAGTCCTGCTGAAGCTCACCAAGGAACTGACCCACACACACCTCAGAGCAAGACTAGGGCTCTTGTTTTGTAGAGTTCAGTCCTGAAAGGAGCTAGGAGCCAGACGTCCCAGAAACTACATCAGGGTTGTAGGCACCACCTGCTCATCTGCCCATGGACATAGTCAGCTGCTCTATGAAAACTGCTTCCCAAGGATCCACCAGTGATACAGAGTCAGAGATAACACGTTACAACTGCTTAATGTTTGTGTTTCCAAATAACACGAGTTAACAGCTGTGGTCTACATTTCCTTTTGGGGTAGAATGTTGGTGAAAGGTGGAATAAACATGTTGGAGGGGAAGGGATCTGCTTGTCATATCTGTTTTACTGGTCTCTGGCATCCTTCTTACTGTTCATACTCTAAACTCAAACTCTGATTGGAGAGGTTACCAAAAGCTCTCTACTGAGAAGGCAATCCACATACAATCGTGTCTGTCAGAATAGTTGCTATGTCCACTTGACTTTGACAAATTTTACTTCAAGTTATTTTAGGAATAGTCTAGAGGGACTCAAGAACAGCAGACACAGTCCTAATCTGAACAAGGTAGGAGGGAAGCAGGAAAAGTCTGCCCAGTAGCCATAACCCTGTGATATGCTCAAAGGGAACATGCCACACAGCCCAGCCATTATTCAGGAAACAGGCACTAAAATTCTCTTAGTCCCATCCCCAGTATCTCCATGGTTCACAGCAAAAGTTTTTTCATCTGAGGTTTAGTTTTCTAGAAAAAAAAAAAAAATCATGTATATACAAATAGGTGATTAATAATTTCCTATGTGCTAATCATTTCTCACCTCGTTTTAGAAGATCCTCCTCCCATCAGTGGTCTATACAAGGCTCAGCTTCCCAGACCTTTTGACGGCAAAACTCTGCATTTAATTTCACATTCAAGTTACTGATGGTGCTTAACCTCACCTGAGATAATCATTTAACCAAGATTAGCTTTTGAACCTATGCATTTCCTATTTTCCCATTGTACAACTATGTAAGCAAACCAGAACGTGACTGATGGCGTTCTGAAGACTGCAACACTCACATGTAGCATAGACTTTCAGACTGAATGACAAGTCCTGCGCACAGACACAGGCCCAGGCACTCTTCAGCAGCAGAAGCGCTACCGGGAGAGCCCAGACGTCTCCCTGACCTGCTTGGGCATTTGGCATAGCAGAGCTGCTACTGCGTTGACTCCTCGTGGCAGATAACTAACTCTCAGCCCCTTTGGTGCTCAAAACCATGATAAACATGAGCCTTTGGAGATACCATCGCAAATAGTTCCAGCTCTAATATGTGTAGAAAATCTTTGTGCTACTGCAAGATGTAAATCGGTAGAAAGACCTCTCTGCATAAGGGGACAAGTAACTGCAAAAATCTTCAAGTATAAACATGTTTCACTGAAAACAACCATGTATTTGTTTCTCACTGGATACCACTCTCTGCTCCATGCCAGTCTGAATACATCTTTGAAATTACCCGAGTACTAGTTGCTTATACATAACTGCGGGTCTGTCGCACAGGTCACGAGTCACTTGCACTGAAACCATCCTCCTTACCAGCGTTTTTCAAAAATCTTCTGAAAGAAAAACTGTAACTTTCTAACAGAATGAAATAAGTGGTGGAGATATTGCTATCTTTGTTAAGCTTCTATTCATGTACAGTCACAAATATTAAAAGAATATTTCTGGAAACATTTTACACGGTGACTAATGCAAAATATTTCAGCTGTGTCAGCATCAATCCAGTTCTAGATTACATTTTGGCATTTCAGACAAAAGACATCCTGGCAAAAATTAAACTGAGGAGCAAGTAATATGATTATGATGATTTATATTTGTAAGAGTTGTGAATAGTAGCATCAGTACTTGCTAATCCTTTGATAAATTCTTGTTACCTTTCATTTCCCAAACGTATCTATGGAAGTATACAGCATATAGTAGGCAGATGCTGCAGCAGATGAATGTGCTTGCCAAGTGGTGTTTTGTTTGTTGAGGTTTTTTTCATCTAGGTATGTTACGTGCACCAAATAGTTCTGGTAATGGCACACTTCATGAATGTTGTGGGACATTGATAAACACAGCTGGGGTTTTTCCCCATTTTTCTCCCTATTCTTATTCCCACATCTTCATGTTAGGCCTTGTCTCACAGCCTTTACTCGGATGAGTAAGATCTTTTACTCCAGTGGCACTACTTACATGAGCAAAAGAAATAGTGATAAACTTGAATGTACTGCAGTCATTCATATTGAAGTCGGTCCAGTAAAGCTTTTTTTTTTCTCCTTTCTTAACCTTGAAACATCATAATAGAATATAGTAAAACAGAAGAAAAACTGATTTCAGGACAGTCAAATTTAAAATTGGGTTTCTTTTACAACAACTCACATTAACAGGAACAGAGCATCTGCTCAGTTCTTTGAAGTCTTATAGGCAAGAGCAAAAAACAGCCCTGGAAATCTTTACTTTCACTGATTACTCGAATTTGGGGAAACTTTAGATATCAATGATGTTGTATCTTTTTGTAGTTTTACACTGTCTCCCATCATTGAAAAATTAGAATATTTTTTACCTCAATTTAATGGATGGGTCTTCACGTCGTCTCTGGTATTCACCTGATTTCTTCCTTAAATATCTGTAGGGGCTCAAGTTTGTTTTTTTATAAATTTTGGAATTTGTCCACTTTTATTGTGATTGTCTTCTGAAATTAAAGAGGGGTTGGCTGGCTGCATAATGAGCATAGAAGAGGGCATCAGCCTCATGCATTAATTTACACACTGTTCCTGGCTTTGGAAGGAGTGAGTGTGCACACGTGTCCATGCAGGTATGGGTCTTTATGAGAGCATGCATACATCCGAAAATATTGTCATGTAACAAGGCTGGAAAGGTTCGGAAGCTCGAAAGCAGTATCTTTCCCCTCTAAACTGCTTTATTACTGGCATTCCCTCCCTCTTGGGCATGCGTTCAGCTGAGACTAGGCCAAATTGGCAGTCATTTTCAAAGTGCTTGGCAGCCCCGTGATCCCTGGGAGTTTTCAGCTGACATCTCTCTCTCAAGCAGTCTATGCAAGGGTCAGTGGGAGACCTGACTCCCAGGCCCTGGCTTGCTCTGGCTGTGTCATGAGTCAGGACCAATATAAATTAAAACCTTAAAGCCATACTGTGAAGGCATTCTTTGCCCCCTGAGGTATTTTTTTTTTGCTATGACAGATTGTCTTTCTACTATTTTCCTATTTTTTTATTCTTGGATTATACAGTAACAAGTATGTTTCTTTGAGCTGAAGAAAGGGGGAACATCTGGCGAAGAGACAGTTAAACTTCCACCAAATTTTTAATAATTTTTTGGTAGATTTGTTGATGCTCAACAAGAAGCAGTGAAATAATAATAATACTAGGGGCTGCTTATCACTTACAAACAATAGTCCAATGACAATGTTCACACTGACGGAAAAAATGGGAGTAGAAATTAATAGTGACAGTCCTGCAGGAAACAAGGAAGAAATTGGATACCAAGTTATAAAATACAGACTAACCCAATAGGCACATGCTGCTGTTATTATATTAATATTGTTAAAAATATCAAAGCACTTTAAAAATGGAATTGTACTGTAGGTAGATGGACAGTATTATTTCCACATTCTTTTAAATAGAAATTTTCACTCCTTGTTTGGCTTGGAGGCATGGATGTAATTTGTTGCTCAAAAACCAGTAGCTGAATGCTGTGAAAAATAAGACTCGGGATTAAAGTCACCCATCTGAAGGACAGAATCAGGCTACACAGAGAGCTCTCTATTATTAACAAAACCATCTGAGTCACTGCAGATATGGATTTCTCTGATGCTGTTCAAAAGTGGGGTGGGTTGTGTTTATTTAGTTAGTTAGAGGACAGAGAGAGATTGTTTTTCCTCAGTGCAAAAATAAACGGAGGGAAAAAACTACCAAACTCGTGTAAATAAAGAAGTAAACATGAACCTTGACAAATCTAACCCGCTGATGAACCTAATCCTACAGCCCAGGCTCAGACAGGTACAATCCCTCGCTAAAAAAGGGCACTGGACTTCTCCACATAGATCAAGCACAGAATATGAGCTGTATATCCTGAAGGATAAGACCACATCATTGGTATTAGGAATACAAGGTGTTACTGCAGCTGCTGTGTTCTCCCGCTATGCTTGTACAGTGCCTAGCACGGCAGACTCCGATCCCTGATGCACGCATCAGAGCCTGGATAACAACAATGCCTCACAGTAGCGTAATTTCAGCTGAAATCAGGGGATTACGGAATTGACGTGGCTTCAGATAACACATCAAGAGGGAAAGGGTTGCCTGGGAGGGTACAAGATAACCCTGCAAGAGGCTTCTCCTCCATGCAGTCCCCAGGTGGAGACAACGGATGTCTGTTGCCTTTGCTTTGCCCCCACCCGAAATGCCAGTGGGAGCTGTGAGAAGCAGTGTCGGTACCCAAGGTCGGGTGATGGAAGCAGCACCAAAAATGGCTTGGCTTTGCCAGAGACACATCCCAGGTGGGCAGGCAGCTCTGTGGTGCCCCTGACACTTGTGAAGAGACCTGAGCAAAACACACAAAACAAATGTGCTACACTGCCCCAAAACTTCTCTTTTTCAGCTGATTGAGAACAATAATATCTGTTTTCTCACAGCAACTTCAAAGTCCACAACCTGCTTTCTTGCAAGGAGGTTTCTCCACACCAATACCTTCCCTCCCTGTTTTTAGTAAGGATGCGTTTCGTCCCCCCTCAGCGCTCCACAAGACAGACCTTCATTTTCTACCAGGCGCCGAGACTTGACTTAATAAGCAATGGGGGTAAAATATCCACTCTTTACACGTTGGGTATCCTGAGGTACATACAAGCATCGCTCCAAGATGTGATAAAGTAATCTAAAGCCAGGCCCAGCCTGCCAGTTCAGGCCTAAAGGGATTTGATTCAGTGTCAAAACCTTTGGCTCAGGAGGTCACTCTCTCTTCTTGCTTTTCTTACAACAAAGGCAGAGGGTTGGGGGGGGGAGGGTTTCCTCTTTTCCT